>Ga0209530_1000128_pt1 | contig 66278 bp, 57 predicted proteins | sample BlaSpr_A8_Ref_O1_FD_187987 | JGI IMG/M metagenome (GOLD analysis project Ga0209530, IMG submission 187987) | Forest soil microbial communities from Thunder Bay, Ontario, Canada - Black Spruce, Ontario site 2_A8_Ref_O1 (SPAdes) (version 2) | ecosystem: Environmental > Terrestrial > Soil > Boreal...
GCCCTTTCACGGCGGTAACACGGGTTCAAATCCCGTCGGGGACGCCAACAAGACCAAGGACGCCAGTACGTCCTTAAGCATTGAATTAACGAGTGGTTAGGTGAACAAAAGTAGCGCAATTCTTAGTCGAATGCCGAAACCCTCTAAAAGAGGGCTGTTTGAAGCTCCCCTTTTTCGCGCGGCAGATGCCTCCCGCCACGACTTGCCGAAGTTGATGACTTCGCATTCGGTCTGGGTGACCAATTCTTCCATAGTGGATCGTTCTGCAAAGCACAGATTCGGTTGGTATGTTGAACCGAGTTACGACTACAGTTTTGGACGAGGGCATGAGCAGTCTCTCGGTGTAAGCGGCGGCTTGCTGATCGCAATGCCGTGACTGCTTAGGCTACCGGTTCAGACTGATTCAAAGGAATTGCTGCACTGACCGCGATGGGATTTCATTTTGTGAATACGTTTACCCTCGCTCGGATTCGTCGCTAGTGAATCGCAAAATCTCGTCCACCTGCGGCTGCATATCCCTCCTCCTTGCCACTTTCGCGACGTAACAGTTGTCATGCACGGGAAGCCCATGCTCATCCACCTTGCAATCTTCCAACGCAACGGCTTTACCACATATCCAGCACACTTTTCCTGAGGGGCTGCATGCTTCCATACCTATCTCCCTCCTTGGTGCCAAAACGGAAAAAAGGGTGCAATTCTGGAACCAAATGTCGTCCCTCTGTGCAACTTCTCCGTCTTCAGCCGATTGGAAGAAATAACCCGTGCTTCCTGAAGAGTCTTGTTGGTAAAGTTCGCTGCCAGTCAACGAGATTTTCTGGACGTTCATGGTTTGCCAGTATTTCCGCAGTTCCCAGACTGTAGTTAATTTGACTTGCTGAACGCTGTAGAAAATATCCCTGATTCGGACAAAATCTGTCCCGTGACGCCAACCAAGTGAAAGAATTGCAACGAACTCCATTTTTTCGCTGGGAACACGATGGGGCGCGTTTCCGTCCGACGATCCCAATACCGCTCGCCCGTCACGACATTTATAATGGTGCTACCGCACTTCATCCGGCAGGAGTCGAGCTAATTCGTGTCCGATCCACTTTATTTGAGTCTTTGGTTCCGCGATTTTTCTGCACCGGAAATGCTTCCGCACACCTTCACGGTTCTGCAGCAGTTTCCTTTTTCCACGCAGCGTCCGGGAGTGACTTATTTTGGGTTACACCCTGTCTCGTGGAGCGAACCAACGCTGCTGGAACGCCGATTCCCGAGTGGGATTGATCCGGGTCAAGCCACTCTTATTGCCGCCGAACTCGTGCATGACGACTATGCTTACGTTTTCGAAGCTTATTGGGACTTGTGGACGCCGGATGTGTCGAATGGAAATTGGCTATTGGAACCCGCCTTAGTCAAGGTCATAGTGCAAGGGGAAGAATTCGACGAGGAAACATACCGCCAGACAGGACACATTCAGGTCGATCTTGGTTTAGATTCTTACTACCTGCAACCGGAGACCGAACTCAGCGAACAAACTCGCGAAAAGATTCGCGACAATGTAGCGAAGTTGGTGGACTTCTCGATGAAGGTCGAAAAACACAGCGGTGCAAGCTCTCGGCTGCTTTGGTCGGACTCGGAAGAAAGTCTGGCGCAGAAACTAATCGCGCGATTGCAGAAAGTTCAGTAAAAGAAAAAACGCAGAGCCACGTCGACTCTGCGCCTCTCGCTAGAATCCAGAATCTACTTGGTCCTACCGCCTTCTACGTTCAGCGCTTCGGCGGCTGCCGCCTGCGCCGCGGCTAATCTTGCCGTGAGCACGCGAAAAGGCGAGCAGGAAACATAATTCAGCCCAGTCTTATAGCAGAACTCCACCGAAGAAGGTTCGCCACCGTGTTCGCCGCAGATGCCGACTTTAAGATTCTGGCGCGTCTTTCGTCCGCGTTCGGTTGCCATCTTGACCAGTTGCCCCACTCCCTCCTGATCGAGCGCAGCAAATGGATCCTGTTTGAGAATCCCTTCCGCAAGATAAGTCGGCAGTACTTTGTTCACGTCATCACGCGAAAATCCGAAAGTGGTTTGCGTGAGATCGTTGGTGCCGAACGAGAAGAACTCAGCCTCTTTCGCAATCTCGTCAGCAACCAGGGCTGCGCGCGGCAGTTCGATCATCGTGCCGACGAGGTAATCGATGCGAGTTCCCTTCTCCTTGAAGACCTCTTCGGCAACGCGGCGGACGATTGCTCCTTGATTCGCCATTTCTTTCACCGTGGCGACTAATGGAATCATCACTTCAGGAAACACTTTCACGCCTTGTTTTGACACGGCGACAGCCGCTTCAAAAATCGCGCGCGCCTGCATTTCAGTAATCTCAGGATAAGTGATGCCGAGGCGGCAGCCACGGTGTCCGAGCATAGGATTAAATTCGTGCAACTGCTCCACGCGGCTGAGGAGCGCAGGCAACAATTTCTTCAGATCACCGGCACCCTTCGCGCCGTAATCCGAATATCTCGCCACCAGCGCTTTTTTCTCTTTTGCGTCGGCGTAAGGCAGCGTGGCAATTTCCACCATTAAGTCTTCGCGGCGTGGCAGGAACTCATGGAGCGGCGGATCCAGGGTGCGGATCGTAACCGGCAAGCCGTCCATCGCTTTGAAGACGCCTTCGAAATCCTTGCGCTGCAAGGGTAGAAGTTTTTTGAGCGCAATGCGCCGGTCTTTTTCGTTATCGGCAAGAATCATGGCACGCATGTGCTGAATCTTGTTTTCTCCGAAGAACATATGCTCGGTACGGCATAACCCAATCCCTTCGGCACCGAATGTCCGAGCCTGCACTGCATCCCTCGGAATATCCGCATTGGCCCGGACTTTCATAGTGCGGTGGGGATCGGCCCACTCCATGAATTTCTGCAATTCCGGATCGTCCGGCGAAGGATCGAGCGAATTCAGCTTGCCTTTGATCACACGGCCCGTGGTACCGTCGAGCGAGATCCAGTCTCCCTCCCTGAAGGTTTGACCTTTTACACGCATCTCGCGGGTCTTTTCATTTACGTCAATGTCGCCGGCCCCGGCCACACAGCACTTGCCCATACCGCGCGTCACCACCGCTGCGTGACTGGTCATTCCACCCCGCGAGGTCAGAATGCCCTTGGCCACCTCCATGCCGTGAATATCTTCGGGAGTGGTTTCCGCGCGCACCAGGATCACCGGATTCTTCGCGCCGTGCCCGGCTTTTTCTACAGCGGCATCAGCGGTAAACACAATCTGGCCAACGGCCGCGCCCGGCGAAGCTGGGAGGCCCGTGGCAAGAACTTCGACCTTGGTGCTCTTCTCATCCAACCGAGGCACGAGGAAGTCGTAGAGTTGATTCGGTTCCACGCGGAAGATAGCTTCCTCTTTTGTAATCAAACCCTCCTCCACCATCTGGATCGCCACTCTTACTGCTGCCAGGCCTGTGCGTTTGCCGTTACGCGTCTGCAGCATGTAGAGCTTGCCATCCTGAATGGTGAACTCGAAATCCTGCATGTCCTTGTAATGTTTTTCCAGACGCGTCGTAATTTCGCGAAGCTGGTCGTAGACATGTGGCATCACCTTCTGGAGTTCGAGAATTGGGACTGGTGTGCGAACACCCGAAACCACGTCCTCACCCTGCGCATTCATCAAGAACTCGCCGTAGAACTCTTTTGCGCCAGTCGCGGGATTGCGCGTAAAGCCGACACCTGTGCCGCTGGTATCGCCAAGGTTTCCATAGACCATGGCTTGCACGTTTACCGCGGTACCGAGCATGTCGTCGATGTTATTAATGCGCCGGTAATGTTTGGCGCGGTCGTTCTGCCAGGAGCGAAACACCGCGTCCCTCGCCATCACTAACTGCTCGTGCGGATCCTGGGGAAAATCGCGTTTGGCGTGCTTTTTCACGACCTTTTTATATTCTTCAATCACTTCGTTCAAGGCCTTGGCGTCGAGATCGGTATCGAGCTTGGTCTTCTTCTGCTTCTTCTTCGCGTCGAAAACTTCGTCAAACGCGTGCTTCGGAATCTCCAACACGACGTTACCGAACATCTGGATCAGGCGGCGGTAGGAATCGGCCGCGAATCGAGGATTGTTGCTTCGCTTGGCCAGTGCCTGCACACTCTTGTCGTTTAACCCGAGGTTGAGGATTGTATCCATCATTCCCGGCATAGAAAACTTCGCACCGGAGCGCACGCTCACCAGCAGCGGGTTCTCGCCTGCGCCCAGCGTTTGGCCTTGCAGTGATTCCAGCTTCGCCAAAGCCTCATCCATCTGTCGATCGACATTACTCGAAACTGCTTGCTGCCGCATGTACTCGCGGCAAGCTTCGGTCTGAATGGTGAATCCCGGAGGAACCGGCAAGCCGGCATTCGTCATCTCGGCCAAGCCAGCGCCTTTACCGCCGAGCGTGTCCTTCATTTTGCCGTGGCCATCCGCTTTGCCACCACCGAAGGAATAAACGTATTGGGTCGCGTTCTTATTTCTTTCTTTTGCTTCAGTTTCAGGAAGGGTCATTGTCGCCATTTATGAGTCCTTATCTCTCCAGGATGTTCGAAATCAAGATTTTCAGAGCAATAGATTTTCAAAGCAATCATCGGAGCAACGCGCTAGTTTTTATTATCTGTCACAATCTCGGAGAAATCCGCGATCGAAGAAAACCTTCTTAATAAAGTTCGCAGCAAAGCCAGCCGGTTCGCACGAACTCTTTCGTCGTCCACCATTACCATTACTTTGTCGAAGAATCTATCCAGGGGCTCTCTGATCTCTGAAAGCAGGAGAAGAGCTTCCAGGTATTCTTTTTTGCTCCGGTGCTCTTCGATTTTGGCTGTTCTACTTTCGAGATGAGCCATCAGAGCCTTTTCTTCTTCCGCGGCGTCGGGTAGATATTCAAACTCGGCCGCGAACTTGATGTTCTTCTCTTCGGCTTGTCTAAGAATATTTCGAATGCGCTTGCAGGCTGCGCCAATGGCTTGAAATTCAGGCAAGTGCATCACCTGCTTTACTGCCTCGGCGCGAGAGAGTACATCCACAACATCGTCGCCACCAACGGCCAACACCGCATTCACCACGTCGTAAGAATAACCCTTCACATCGCGCAAATAAAATTCCATACGCTCGTGTAAGAACGACTTCAATGATTCGGTGAATTTCTCAGCCGTGACGAATTTTCCTTCCGCCGCAGCCCCTTGATACCCGGCCTTCGCGTCGCGCATTAAAATACTGAGCCGAAGAGGAAATTTCTTTTCCGCAATGATTTTTACAATGCCATTCGCCTGGCGCCTCAGCGCGAAAGGATCCTTTGACCCGCTTGGAACCAACCCCAAGGCAAACATACCGGCAATCGTATCAGCCTTATCCCCGATCGACAGTATCGCGCTCTCGGTCGAACGCGGCACTTCGTCATCAGTGGACTCGGGTCTGTAGTGATCGTAAATCGTATCGGCAATTGCCAGCCTGGTCGCTTCCGGCAGGCCGGGGTCGAGTTCCTGAACTCGACCATACAGGCCACCGACAATGCCTTGTAGTTCGGTAAATTCTTTCACCAATTCGGTAGTCAGATCGGCCTTCGCCAAGCACGCCGCCTTGTGAATCACTCCGGCCCGCACCGCGATACCATCCTGCTTGATGATCTCGCTCAGCCAGCTGCACAGGCGCTGCACCCGCCGGGTCTTCTCGTAGTAACTGCCCAGATCTTTCTGGAAGGTGACATTCCGCAGCAGATCGAGCCGATCCAGTAGCGAGCGCTTTTGGTCGGTCTGCCAAAAGAATCTCGCGTCGTTGAAGCGCGCGCGAAGCACACGTTCGTTGCCGTGGCGGATCAGTCCCTCGGGGTCGCCATCCGTATTCAGCACCGCCAGGAAATGCGGCAACAGCTTGCCGCTCGAATCTTCCAGAGCAAAATATTTCTGATGATCACGCATTACCGTGACCAATACCTCTTCCGGCAGGACAAGAAATTGCGGATCGAAGCTACCAAGAATTACCGAGGGAAATTCCGTCAGACTTACGACGCTATCGAGCAGAGTTTTGTCTTCACGCCAGCGCGCGCCAGGGATTGTACGAGTAGCCGAGTCGAGCGCCTTACGAATCTGCTGCTCACGCTCGGCGCGGCCGAGAACTTTCGCTTTCCGAAGCGCATCGATGTAGGCATCGCCGGCTCGTGAAATTTTTACGCTGCCGTCGCAAAGAATTCTGTGTCCGCGTGAAGTGTTCCCCGCCCAGATTCCATCGAACTCCAGCGGAATCGTTTCTGCGTCCAGCATTGCGACTAACCACCGCACTGGGCGCACAAAACGTTCGTTGGTTTTGCGCCAGTACATATTCTTTGGCCAGTAGATGGAAGAAATCTCTTTGGGCAGGTGTTCCGCAATAATCTCGGACGCGCTCCTGCCTTTTCTGGCAACATTTGCGGCTAAATACTCACCCTTCGGAGTGCTCATTCGCTCTAGCAGGGCGACATCGATTCCGGTTTTCCTGGCAAAAGCGTGCACTGCGGGGGTGGGTTGGCCATCCTTATATGCGACGCTCACTGAGGGACCGGTGATTCTTTCCGTTACGTCCGGCTGTGCGTCGGGAAGTCCGAAGGCGATCACCGCAAGTCGGCGAGGTGTTTCGAACGAAGTAATCTGGGTTGCGGCCAAACGCTCTTTGCTCAGCAACGCACTCACGCGTTCTCGCAATTCTTCCGAGGCCGCGCCAAGCATCCGCGCCGGAATTTCTTCGCAACCGATTTCTAGTAGAAAGTCTGGCATGCCGTTAAACTTTAAAGCTTCTCAAAGCAACTCTCATAATGTGATTCGGGCACATCGCTCGCTCACGACGCCACCGGAGATAACGCCCGGTTGGTTTTCTGCTTGTCGCCAACAGGTTCTTCCTCGTCAGGTTTCCCGCTGGCGGCTTCGCTTTTCTGCTGATCCACCCACGACTTAGCGATGCCGACCGCCAAGGCCCGAACCCGCGCGATGACTCCAACGCGCTCGGTTACTGAAATCGCCCCTCGAGCATCGAGAATGTTGAATAGATGCGAACACTTGAGGCACAGATCGTATGCAGCCAAAAGCGGGAAGCGCTCTTTTTTCTGCGTTGCGCCGTTTTTTTCGTCCCCATTCGACTTGTATTCACTCAGCAGCGACTTGCACTCCTGCTCATACAAATCGAAGTGCTTCCACGCGCTAGCCACATCGGCTATCTCGAAGTTATAGACCGAGAATTGCAGTTCGTCCGCCAGCCTCACATCGCCATACTTTACTTCGTGTCCGGTTTTCGGATCGCGCGCCCAAACGATGTCGTATATCGAATCCACATCCTGTAGAAATGTGGCGATACGTTCCAGTCCGTAGGTAAGCTCGGCTGAGATGGGAAATAAATCGACTCCGCCGCACTGCTGGAAATAAGTGAATTGCGTGATCTCCAGACCGTCGAGCATCACCTGCCAACCCACTCCCCAGGCGCTAAGCGTCGGAGCTTCCCAATTGTCTTCCTCGAATTTGACGTCATGCTTTCGCAGATCGACGCCGATTGCACCCAGCGATTCGAGATACAACTCCTGTACATTTTCCGGCGGAGGCTTCAAGATCACCTGCAACTGCATGTGCTTGAATAGCCGGTTGGGGTTTTCACCATACCGTCCGTCCGCCGGCCGGCGAGAAGGTTGGACATAGGCAACTTTGTAAGGTTTCGGCCCCAGCACGCGCAGAAACGTCTCCGGCGCCATGGTCCCCGCGCCGACTTCAACGTCATAGGGCTGTTGCAGCACACATCCGCGCTCCGCCCAAAATGCTTGCAGGCGCAGGATGAGTTCCTGGAACGTCAGCGAATTGGGCTTGACCGGATGCACAGGCTGTTCGGGAGCAAGCAGGTTGATTTCTGATTGTAAAGGAAGCGAAGGCGAACCGTCAGCTAGACGGCTAAAACGATCCCTTCTCCAGCATCCCCGCGGTGACCAGCTTCTTCTCAATATGCCGCTGCAGGATTTGTATTAGAAATTTCCGCAGATCGGAGCCCTGTGACTTTGGCCACGGCATACCGGCAAAGCCTTCGACGGGAGCGCGGAACATGTGCGCGGCCAGCATACGCGATTCCACTGAAATCTCCGACGACGCCAACCGCTTGTCTTCGACACACATCAACCCATCGGCCAGCGCATGGAAGTAGGCGCGACTGCCGTTGAGATTCTTTCCACACACGATGCACTCGGTCAACTCCGGTAGAAAGCCGACCAGCCGGGTCATCCACAGCTCGAAATAGGTAATCGGCATCCAAATTTCTTCACCGGTTAAGACATGCAGCACAGACAAAGTTAGCCGGAAGACAGCGTCGTTGGCTTCGCGGTCGGGCAGCAATTCGTCCAGCAACTCGGCAAGGTGTGCAAGCGCCGCGGCTCGGGCATAGGTGACCTGTTGGGCCATGGGAGATTCCAGCACCTCGCAGGAATCCAGCCGAGCGAGTTCCTGGCGCTCGCGAACGTCGTAGAACGCACGAACGTAGGTCATCGGCTCAAGGGCTCCGCCGAAGCGGCGCTTGGATTTTTTTGCCGAACGCGCTACTCCCCGAACTTTTCCTTCCGTACGCGTGAAAAAAGTGACCAGCAAATCGGCTTCGCGCAAGGGATAGGTGCGGAGAACGATGGCTTCGGATTCTTTCAGTGCCATGGCGACTCGCTATATGGCCGCGAGGCTCATTTCCAGATCGTCGATAATGTCTTGCACGTTCTCGATGCCCACTGAGATGCGGACCATTCCATCTGTAATGCCGATGGCTTTGCGGCCTTTTTCGCCGAGAGCGGCATGAGTCATAGTGGCGGGATGGGAGATCAGGGTTTCCACTCCGCCCAACGACTCTCCCAGGGAACAAACGCGGAGCTTTTTCAGCATCTTGTTGGCGTTCTTGAACGATCCGGTTTCGAAGGTGATCATTGCACCAAACCCGCTCATTTGCCGCTTGGCCAGCTCATGCTGGGGGTGACTGGGCAGGCCGGGATAAAAAATCTTTTTTACCTTTTTATGGTTCGCCAGGAAGTTTGCCACGATGCGGCCGTTGCGGTCATGCACTTCCATGCGCGCGGCGAGCGTTTTCACACCGCGCAAAATCAACCAGCATTCAAAGGGAGAAAGAATCGCTCCGGCGCACTTCTGGAGGAACGCGAGCTTCTCCGCCTGCTCCGGCCGACTGCACACCACAACTCCGCCCAGGCCATCGCTGTGGCCGTTTAGAAACTTGGTAGTCGAGTGCACTACCATATCCGCGCCGAGCGCCAGCGGCTGTTGGAAGTAGGGAGACATGAAGGTGTTATCCACGACCAACTCGACTTTTTTGCGACGGCAGATCTGGCTGATCGCCGGGAGATCGCTTAAGCGCATCAGCGGATTTGTTGGCGTCTCCACGTGGACCATACGAGTGTTCTTGCGGATGGCACGCTCCACGTTGTTGGCGTCGGAAGTATCGACATACGAAAATTCCAGGCCGAAGTTGGTAAGGACCTGATTGAACAGCCGTGGAGTTCCGCCATAGAGATCGTCACCGCAGACGACGTGGTCCCCTGCCTTCAGCATGCTGGCGATGGCATTGATTGCAGCCATTCCGCTGCCGAATACGCGTGCCGCCACTCCGCCTTCGAGTGAAGCCAGATTCTCTTCGAGACGGTCGCGCGTAGGATTCGAAACACGAGAGTATTCATAGCCCTTGTTCTCGCCGATTCCCTGCTGGACATACGTGGAAGTGGGATAGATGGGAACGGTGACGGCACCGGTGAGAGGATCGGGCTCTTGTCCATCGTGAATGGCGCGAGTGGCAAAGCCTGGCTTTTGGGTAGATTTCATTTTCTGGTTTGAATGGGACGACGGGGATCAAGCGGTACCCCTCCCCTCCCCCTCGATCCTTTCGAATCTTGGACTTAGCGCTGAATTGCAAAACAATCCAATTGCATCAATAACTTGCGGGCAAAACCTTGCCATGAAACGACTTAGGAGACAACACTCCCTTGCCGGGCCCTACCCTCAATTTAAACTCAACTCAAAAGGATTTCACCCGCTTGTTGCCGGCGTCAAGGACAATTGACCCAAGAACCCAGTGAGATTAAATGCCGCCTTCGAAGATCTTCTTGGACAAATATCTTTCTGCTGAATCAGGAATGATGGTTGCCACGCGCTTTCCAGCGCCTAACTTTCGGGCAACTTGCAGGGCCGCAAAAACGGCGGCTCCGCCGCTTGACCCGGCGAGCACGCCTTCCTGCGCGGCCAAGCGCTTCACGGTGCCAAAAGCATCCTCGTCGGTCACGGCGATTATTTCATCGCACACGGAGGCGTTGAACGTCTTGGGGATAAAACTTACTCCGATTCCTTCCACTTTATGTGGTCCCGGCTCTCCTCCGCCCAAAATCGATCCTTGCGTTTCCACGGCAACGGTGCGAACGCCGGGCACGTGGTCCTTCATGTAACGCGCCACACCGCTAAACGTGCCGCAGGTTCCGCAGCCCAAGACTACCGCGTCCACCTGCCCACCCATCTGCTCGAAGATTTCCGGGGCGGTGGTTTCGTAGTGATAGTCGGGATTCGCCATGTTCTCAAATTGTCCCGCCATGAAGGCAAGCTTGTCTTGGGCAACTACGTCTTTGGCTCGTCGGATTGCACCCCTCATTCCCTCTGCATCGGGAGTGCGCTCGACCTCCGCTCCGAGGGCGCGCATGATGATGACTTTTTCTTGGGAGAAATTTTCCGGGACAAAGAGCTTCACCTTATATCCGCGATTGACTCCGATCAGCGCCAAACCGATGCCGGTGTTCCCTGCCGTGGCTTCGACGATGGTTCCCCCGGGCACGAGTTTGCCTTCCTGCTCGGCGCGGCGAATGATGCCGATGGCGGCGCGGTCTTTCACGCTGCCGCCGGGATTGAGATATTCGAGTTTGGCGAAAATGTCAGCCGACCCCTCGGGCACGAGGCGCCTCAGCCGCAGCATGGGCGTTCCGCCGACGAGATCGGTAATATCGTCGGCTACCCCGAGGTGAGAGTCTTCGAATGTTTTCTGATGCACGCTACAGGGTAAGGTGCAGGGTCCAGAATCGTCAATGTGAGGAAGACCTGCGGTCTGGTGCGCTTCGCCATGGTTGAGAAAAAACCGAATCGAGCTTCGCTCGATGGACAGCCGGGGGCGGCTGTTTCTACATAAGCAAATTTAATTGTTTTATGAAAAGAATCTATTTTGCCGCGGACTGAGCCGCGCCGGCGTAATAGCCGCTCTTGGTTCTGACCGTCATCTTGCCGTGGCCTTTGGCTTTCGCTTCGACGCGGATGGTGCGAAATCCGCCGACGCTTTTCGGAGTGGTGGGCTTGTAGCCGATGGTGTATTGATTGCGAATGTCGTGGGCCACCTGGCGGCTGATCTCATCCACTTCATCCAAAGTCCTGGGGAAAAAGGCGAGACCGCCGGTTCGCTGGGCGATGATCTCGAGAGCGCGCTTGGCGCGTTTGGGATGCTCTTCGTCACCGAGGAGGCCGATCGCGTATACGGATGGACCGCCCTCTTGTTGCAACTGTTTCACCGCCTGTTCCAGAGTTTCGCGGCTGGCGTTGTCTTCGCCGTCGGTGACTACGAACAGAACTTTTTGTTCGAGCCGGGCGTTCTTAAAGTTATCGGCGGAGGCCACCAGAGCTTCATAGAGCGCGGTGCCGCCGCGGGCGTCAATCTTGTCGAGCGCGTCCTTCAGCTTCAATAGATCGTTGGTGAAATCCTGGTCAAGGTAATATTCGTCGTTGAAATTCACCACGAATACTTCGTCTTGCGGATTGCTCGACCGGACCAGATTCAGCGCCGCCGCGTTCACCTTGGCGCGCTTCTCGCGCATGGAACCGGAATTATCGATCAGAATTCCCATGGCGACTGGGATGTCTTCGTGATGGAAGGAGATGATCGTCTGTTGCTTGCCATCTTCATAAGCCGCAAAATCGTTCTTGGTCAGATTGGTGACAATGCGGTCTTTGTCGTCGACGACCGTAGCGTGCAGCACGACTTCGTCGACGTCCTTACGGATGACAAAGGTGCCGCTCTGCTGGGAATTGTCTGGAGGAGACTGCTGCGGGCTGGAAGGCACAGCGGGCGCGCTTTCCGCGGGCGGAGTGGTTTGAGTCTGACTGGGATGCGCGTGCCCCGGGACAGGCGCCAGCACGGCGAACAAAGCAACGACCGTGCTTACAAAGGTCCTACTTTGAAAGGTATGCCCAAGAAAGACAAAGCTACGCTGAATGAGACATCTCGAAAAGGTTAACCAGCCCACACCCAAATTATTCTTCGGGGGCGTAATATCCAGTCCTCGCATACACACGCAGCGGCGGCAATCCTTTCGGGGGCAGTAACTTCACCTTGATCTTACGCCATTTGCCATCCCGCTGAATGTTATGGGGACGATATCCGAGCACATATTGATTTCTCAGTTCCACTCCGATTTTGGTGGCCACGTCGGCCAGATCGTTGGGATTATCCACGGTAAAGGCGCGCCCGCCGGATAATTCAGCGATTTCACCGAGCAGCGCCGGCCCCAGCCTCTCTTCTTCGGTGGGGAAATAGCGGTCGTAAATTCCGATCGCATAGACCATCACATCCGCTTCCTTCACCTGAGCCTTGATTTCGCTCTCCGTGTAGCGGCTGTGGTTATCCCCGCCATCCGAGATGATCAGGAGTGCTTTTTTAGCGTATTTGGCCTGTCTCATCTTGGTGACGCCCATGTAAATCGCATCGAGAAGAGCGGTGCGCCTCCGAGGGACAGTAAAGACCAGTTTGCTCTGGATGTCATCGACCGAACTGGTGAAGTCATTTACCACTTCGGGCTCGTCGGAGAAGCTGATCATGAAAAATTCGTCTTGCGGGTTGGCAGTTTTGAAAAATTCCACCACCGCATCCTTGGCCCGATCCATCTTGCTAGCCATACTGCCGCTGGAATCGAAAATCACGCCCAGCGACACGGGAGCGTCTTCGCTCGAAAAAGTCTTGATTTCCTGGTTGGTACCACCTTCGAAAAGCTGGAAATTCTCTTTATCCAGTCCGGTCACCAAACGGTTCATCGGGTCGGTGATGGTTACCGGAACGAGGACCAGATCTGCGTTGGCCTTTAGGGGGCGAACGTGGGTTCCAAGCTGCGGAGTAGTAACGGATTCCTTGGGCAGTGCGTCGGAGCTTGTGTTCTCCGCCGGGCGTGGAACCACGTGCACATCATTCACGTCAGTTTGAGCCCAGGCAGGGCTGGACCATGCGAAGCCGATGCAGACCGCGAGTGCGAGCCACAGGAAAAGGCTGACTCGAATAGGAGTGGGGATTAACGGGCAGGCAGAGTGAGTTTTTTGAACAGGTGCCAGGGGGGGGAACGACTGGCGCTCATCCTTATGCGTGAAGGACATAAGCACCTCAATTGGCCGCGATAGTACCATAGCTAGCTCTCAGCCGATGTAACAATTTTGCAAAATCTTCGTGACAATTCGGAAATGGACTGCCTTTCGCGGCTTTTATCTTCTGTTTTTATCTTCGGTATTTTATCTTTGGGATCTAATTCTCGATCTTTAATCGTTCATCTCTGACCAGCCTGGGCCGCATTTTCTACTTGTTTTCACTTCGTATCCATCGGCAACAAGCCGGTCTTGCTACAATCAGAAGTTTCCATGGCTGACATTCAACCCTTCCGCGCTTTTCGGTACGACTCGCAACGTGTCTCGGTGTCGCAGGTCGTCACGCAACCCTATGACAAAATCACTCCGGTTTCGCAGGATCGGTATTTAAAGGCCAGCCCTTACAACCTCGTTCGAATTATCCTCGGCCCTCGCGAGCCAGATGACAATCGGGAAAATAACGTATACACGCGGGCTGCGGGCCACTTTTCTGACTGGCGAAAGCAGGGGATATTACGCCAGGATTCGGCGCCGTCGCTCTATGCCTATTCTCAGCGCTTTACGCTGCCGGGCACGAGCACCCAGCTTGAACGGCGGGGCTTCATTGGCTTGGGCCAGGTTGAGGATTATTCCGCAGGCATTGTGCACCGCCATGAACAGACCCTGGCGAAGCCCAAAGCCGACCGCCTGGATTTGCTGCGAGCCACCCGGGCACATTTTGGCCAGATTTTTATGCTCTACGAAGATTCGGGTGAAGTCGAAGCGCTGCTTCCCACGACGGGAGATCCAGACATTGAGGTGACCGATGAATACGGGGTTTTACACCGCCTGTGGCAGGTCTCTGACCCGGCTCTGATCGATTCGGTCAGGAGAGCGATGGCAGGCAAGAAACTGATCATTGCGGACGGACACCATCGTTACGAAACCGCTCTCACTTATCGCAATGAGCGCCGGAAAGATAAGGCCGGGAAAAGCGCCGGGACTACGGAGCGGTCTACGCCGGCGCCTTACGACTACGCGATGATGACTTTTGTAAACATGAACAGTCCGGCGTTGTTAGTGCTGCCGACGCATCGCGTGGTCCATAGCTTAGCGTCCTTTTCCGAAGAATCCTTCCGCACTTCGGCAAAAGAGTTCTTTGACGTGGAGCAGGTCGATGGCTCAATGGACGCAGGGCGGGCGACGGCTATGCTGCGGGAGAGCGGGCGCGCGGGCACCACCATTCTGGCGGTCACTCCCAACCGGGCGTTCCTGCTGCACCATCCCAACCCAGGGAAGGCGCACGTCTTTCACGGGGTATCCATCCGCCAACAAGCGCTGGATGTGGTTCAACTTCACAAAGTTTTGCTGGAAAATGTGCTGAAGCTTTCCGAAGAGTCGATTCGTAATCAGCAGAATCTGTCTTACGTCCGGGATGCGGCGGAGGCGCTAGCACACGTGCAGAGCGGCGGCCCTCGCGCCAACATTGTCTTTCTGATGAATCCCTGCCGCGTCTCTCAGGTCCGGGACATCGCGTTCGCGGGCGATGTGATGCCCCAGAAGTCCACCGATTTCTACCCGAAGCTGCTTAGCGGTTTAGCGATTTATGCTGTCGATGAGTAATATTGCCGGGTTTGAGACTTTTAAAAACTCAGTGCGATCTTTCGGCCATCGAAGCGCTAAGAATTCTGTGATTGGTGGCCGAACCTGGCGAAGGAGCGCTTTCATCATCTTTTTGTTGTTTGCCGCTTTGCTCCCGGCGGCACCGGCAGACAAACATCTCTCTATCTATTCCACCGCCGCTAATTATTCCTTGCCTATTGTGCAGCGCCAGGGTCACGATTATGTCGGATTGCTTGAAGTTCTCGATCCGCTGGGTAGCGTCAGCGCTAAACTCGAAGGCACCCGCTGGCGCATCCATTACAACAACATTTTGGGCGAATTTACCGCTGACAAAACTCGCGCTTTGGTTCAAGGACGCGACGCCGACCTGCCCGCTAAATTTCTGATCGAAGATGGGCGCGGCCTGGTTCCGGTGGGGTCGTTGAGTTCGCTCCTTCCGCGCTTCCTGGGGGGCCCCGCGACGCTTCATGAGGAATCCGACCGGCTTTTTATCGGCAATGTGGCCACTCATTTCACCGCTTCAGTGGCTCGCGACGATGCATCCCAGCTGGTTTTTCATTTCAGCGGGCCGGTAAACCCGTCGATCGCCAGCGAACCGGGGAAGCTGCAAATGACCTTCACGCATGACCCGGTCGCCGCGCCGGCATCCCCCACACTCACGTTCGGCAGCAAAACCATTCGCTCGGCGACGTATTCGGAATCCAATGGCGCTGCCGAAATCACGGTCGCGGCCAGCACACCTCTATTCGTAAGTTTCAGCAGCGACGGTCGAACAATTACTCTAAGCCCGGCGAAATCGCAGAGCGCGGCGGCTGTTGCTTCCAATTCCAATCCGCCCCAGAAGCCGGTGCAAAGCTCCAGCGGACCACAATCCGCGACGGCAGCCTCATCTGCATCTTCCCCGTCGACATTTTCCGCTCCTCGGCGCTACTTCGCGGTGGTGGACGCGAGCCATGGCGGCACGGATCGCGGCGAAGCTCTGAGCCCGACGCTGGCGGAAAAGGACGTCACTCTGGCGTTTGCTCATCTGCTTCGTCAGGAACTCGAAAGCCGCGGCATTGCGACGCTTATCCTGCGCGACTCTGACGCCAATCTGTCGCTCGATGATCGCGCTTCTTTCGCGAACACGACCCACGCCGCGATTTATGTGGCTCTGCACGCCACGTCCACGGGACACGGAGTGCGCCTCTATACTGCCATGCTTCCCTATGAGGACTCTGAGGATCATGGGCCGTTTCGCCCCTGGGGGACGGCGCAGTTGTCCTCGATTCCAATCAGCCAAGTGACTGCGGCGAATCTGGCCGAGAGCCTGAGAAAGATCGAAATTCCAGTTCGAACTCTGACGGCGCCGCTGCGTCCACTGAACAATGTAGTGATCGCAGCGGTCGCAGTTGAGGTGGCGCCACCTGCGTCCGATGTTTCCGCGCTCACTTCACCGGATTACCAGCAACTGATTGCCGGCGCGCTCGCCAACGGAATCTTCGCCATGCGCGGGCAACTAGGTGGAGCGCCATGATTCCCCGACATCTGGGTATTGCAGTTTCTGTATTACTCGTTGCCGTATTCGCAATGAGCCTTTACGCCTGGCACATGCGCGGGCGTGCCGCCGCAACTCCCGTTCCGGCGACTGACACGCGGCCCGTGGTCGCACCCATTGCCGGAGCTACCGAGCGAGTAACATTGTTTGTTGCCGACGACGAGCTCGGGATGCTGCGTGGCCAATCGGCTCAGATTCCTTTGCCCGGGGTGCGCCAGCAACGGGCAGAAGAAGTTTTGCGAGCGCTTATCGCTGTTTATCTCGATAAGTCGTCGCCTCATCCCCTGCCGCCAGGTTCTGAGATACGAAGCGTGTATCTGGTGGATCCTGGCCTTGCGGTGATCGACGTGAACGCCGCCATGGCGGATGGCCACCGGTCCGGCGTTCTGGTCGAAGAACTTACCGTGGCGTCTTTGATCGAGACGCTCTCCGCAAATGTCCCGGGCATTTTGAAGGTGAAGATTCTCGTGGAAGGCAACCAGAGGGAGACGCTGGCCGGGCACGCGGACCTGGCCGACTTCTTTGACATATCCGCTGTAAATCTGCTCGCGACTCAAATGCAATCGAACCAGTAGGCATTGCACCCGAGGAGGAAGCGTTTGGGCCGCAGTTGGTTATCCATGCGACTTTTTCTGTGACTTTCTTACATCTGGCTTGCTTCGGCGGCCAGAATTGGAGGCCGGGTTTCGCCTATCACCTAGTAGGCGCAGCAAGGAACGCAAGCCTGGGTCAGGATCGCCGGTGATCAGATACGCGAGTACAGCCCCTTGAAACAGTTGTAACAACTCCTCGACTTCAGAATTATTCGGTAAGTACGCCGCAAGCAACTTCACCCACAGCCGCTGCTGTTCGGCGTAGAAGGCTTTTGCTCTCGCCGAGCCATTCCATGCGCGCTTAGAGAGGTCCATGATCAAGAGCAGCACTCCTTTTGCTTCCGGAGCTGTGGCTCGCTGCCAAAGCAGGGTCACTACCTTTTCGGGAGAGACACCCGCCGGAAATGACTCGGGCGCAAATTGCGCTCGCAGCATTTCTTCGAGGAGTGACATGGCCTCCTGTTCGATGGTCTCGCGCGTTTCGAAGTAGTGAATCAGCATGCGTTTGCTGATGCCTACGCTTTTAGCGAGCCGATCGAGGCTGAGATCGATTGTTCCGGCCTTAACAAATGCGTTCAGACAGCGCCGCAGCAGTTCTTCCCGTCCAGCTTGTTTTCTATGTTGCATTTGACATGTACCGCTTGGTACATTATGAATGTACCGGCTGGTACATCTTAGCCTTCGAGGAGAGAATATGAAAGCACCCGACGCGGCACTCCTGCTCGTGCTTGGTCTGATTATCTGGATCGGAGGAACAATCTACTATGCAAAACAAGGGCCAGCCATTTTGGAGAGCACGAGCCTGCGCTACTGGCTGGCATTCGCGCTGTCTCCGATTGTCTCGGCCATCCTCTGCATCGCTATTCTTCGGTGGAGGCACATCGCGGCCGCGAACTGGACTTCAGCCATGCTTTTGCTAGCGATTCCGGGAATGATCGGAGAGGCAATTGCGCTCTCGCACTTGTCGACTTTCATGCCAAGGCTTCAAGCAAGCTCTGGAGGAAAATACGGAGCATTTCTGTTTGCGACGTATGCGGTGGTGCTTGGAGTGGCCGAAGTGGTGACGCTCAGTGCCAAATAGGCTCAGCATTGTGTTTACGGTTTGCGGTGAATGACAAGGTTTCGCAAAAAGCGGAAGTGGTATGGGGGCTGGACACTACTATAGACTTCATTAAGCCCATTGAGGAACGAGCATGCCGATTGCGTCCGTTAATCCAGCCACCGGTGAAACGTTAGAGACTTTTGAAGCGCTTACTCCGACGCAGATCGAGCAAAAACTGGCGCTCGCGGTCACTACTTTCCATTCTGCGCAAAAAACATCTTTCGCGGAGCGCGGCCGCCGCATGATGAAAGCCGCGGAAATCCTGGAGCGCGACAAAGAGAAATTCGGTCACTTGATGACGCTGGAGATGGGCAAGCCTTACAAGGCGGCCGTCGCCGAGGCTGTGAAGAGCGCCTCCGGTTGCCGCTATTACGCGGAGAACGCCGAAAGGATTCTCTCCGACGAGGTGATTCAAACCGGAGCCAGGAAAAGTTTTATCCGTTATCGTCCAATTGGCCCGATCCTCGCCATTATGCCGTGGAATTTTCCTTTTTGGCAGGTATTCCGTTTTGCCGCTCCCGCGCTCATGGCAGGAAATGTTGGATTGCTCAAACATGCCTCCAACGTCCCGCAATGCGCCTTGGCAATTGAGGAAATCTTTCTTGAAGCGGGATTTCCAGAGGGCGCTTTCCAGACTTTGTTGATTGGCTCGCAACAAGTCGATGCGATTTTGAACGATCCACGCGTGATGGCGGCCACGCTGACTGGAAGTGAGCAGGCGGGAATCGAAGTGGGCATTGCCGCCGCCAAGCGCATCAAGAAAGTAGTGCTGGAGCTTGGCGGCAGCGATCCTTTTATTGTGATGCCCAGCGCCGATCTTGATGTGGCCGTGTCGACGGGAGTTGACGCCCGCGTTATCAACAACGGCCAATCCTGCATTGCGGCCAAACGGTTTATCGTTCACGAATCGATCGCGCCTGGTTTTGAAAGACAGTTTGTCGAGCGTATGAAAAACCTGCGCGTTGGCGATCCCTTCGATGAGAAAACCGAACTCGGGCCGTTGGCTACTGCCAGCGCAGTGAAGGATCTCGACGCTGACGTGCAGAAAACCCTAAGGGCCGGAGCCAAGCTGTTAACCGGAGGACACCCGCTCAAGCAGCCGGGAAATTACTACGCGCCCACCGTTCTTACCGACATTCCGAAAGACTCACCGGCCTACCGCGAGGAATTCTTCGGCCCCGTCGCCTCGCTGTTTCGCGTGAAAAATATTGATGAAGCGATTCATCTCGCCAACGACAGCCGCTTTGGACTGGGCTCGAGCGCGTGGACGAACGACGACGGCGAACGCGACCGTTTTATCAATGAACTGGAATCCGGCATGGTCTTCATTAACAAGATGGTGGCGTCGGATCCGCGCGTCCCGTTCGGCGGCGTCAAGGCGTCTGGCCACGGACGCGAGCTTGCCGCGAACGGCATACGGGAGTTCATGAATATCAAGACGGTTTGGATTGGGTAAAGAACTTCGTTGAAGTAGAGACCCCTTCGCTCCTATTCGCGACACTACTGGCGCAGGGTCAACCCGCTCAACACTCCTTGCTGCTTGGCGATCAGCGCCTGCACTCCCTGCCGCGCATAGGCCATCATTTTTGAGAATTGCGCTTCATCGAAGGCCTGGCGTTCGGCTGTCGCTTGCACTTCTACCATTTTGTGACCGGCCGTCATTACGAAATTCATGTCGACGTCGGCGCGCGAGTCTTCTTCGTAACAGAGATCGAGCAGAACTTCTCCATCCACAATTCCTACACTTATGGCCGCGACAAAATCACGCAGAGGGACCGAAGTCAGCGTGCCCGCCGTCACAAGTTTTTCCAGAGCGAGGCCAAGGGCTACAAACGCTCCGGTGATCGAAGCCGTGCGTGTGCCGCCATCTGCCTGAATCACGTCGCAATCGATCCAGATAGTGCGCTCGCCGAGCCGCGACAAATCGGTGACCGCGCGTAAAGAACGGCCAATCAGCCGTTGAATCTCATGGGTGCGGCCGCTCTGCCGTCCCTTCGATACTTCCCGCGAAGTGCGCGTGAGCGTGGCGCGAGGGATCATGGCATACTCGCTTGAGATCCACCCCTTGCCAGTGTTCCGCATAAAAGGCGGGACGGTTTCTTCGATGGAAGCGGTGCAAATCACGCGCGTGTTCCCTACTTCAATCAGCACGGAACCTTCGGCGGTGGTAATGAATTCGGGAGTAAGGACAACCGGACGTAGTTGATCCACAACACGATTATCGGAGCGGTAGAACATGCGATGGATTGTAAACGATGCGGCGGCCTCGCATATAAGCGGCAGAGAGTTAGCATGAATCTCCTCACCACGTTAAACTTTGACGGAGATTCTTCCAGCGAGTGTCTATCACTATTTATGCCAACTTTGATCGAGAAACCCACGCGAATACAACCTGCAGGCAATAAACCGAAGCTTATTGACGAATATATTGGGCGGATCAATTCAGATACCGACTCTCTGAGCGTTGCCCATATGCGCAGTCCTTCGGGATGGGTAGAACCCGGACAAACTCCCACGTTCGACGAATTCACCGTCGTGCTGAAGGGCACGTTGCGGGTCGAACACAAAGATGGCTCCCTCGAGGTTGCGAGCGGGCAAGCAGTAATCGCTCACGCCGGCGAGTGGATACGCTACTCCACGCCGTATGATGGCGGCGCGGAATACATTGCCGTTTGTTTGCCCGCATTTTCCATGGAGACCGTGAACCGGGACGAAAACGCGGGATAAAATAATTCCCTGATGCCAAACCAAACCGTAGCAGTCTTCGATCTGGGCGGCGTGCTCATCGACTGGAACCCGCGTTACCTCTATCGCAAGCTTTTCAAGGGCGACGAGGCCGCCATGGAGCATTTTCTGGCGACGGTTTGCACTTCCGCCTGGAACTTGCAGCAGGACGCTGGGCGCCCTTTCGCCGAGGCTTGTGCCGCTCTAAAACTGGAACATCCTGAAGACGCCGAACTGATCGACGCCTGGTTTGAGCGGCAGTCGGAAATGATTGCAGGTCCCATCGAGAATACCGTCAGGATCCTCGCGGAGCTACGCGATTGCAGGGTTCCACTCTATGCTTTAAGCAACTGGTCAGCGGAAACTTTTCCCAGCGCTCTCCAGCGATTCGACTTTCTGCACTGGTTTCAGGGGATTTTGCTTTCGGGCGAAGTGCGGCTGGTGAAACCCGATCCTCGAATCTTTAAACTTTTTTTTGAGAGACACCATATCGAACCGGCGCAGACGGTGTATGTCGACGATCTTCCGCGCAACGTAGAAACCGCAAATGCGCTTGGCATGCACGGCATTGTATTTACGGACCCGCCCGCGCTTCGGGCTGAACTGGTAAAGATCGGCTTACTGGGTTCGGCACAAGAAAATTCCGCCGCTAAAGATTGATCACGTCGCCGCCTGGACCTTGGCGCTGTCTCATCGCCACCGATCCACAACCTTCCACCAGATCAGCTTGAGCCACTCGTCCAAACAGACTTTCGCCCACTGGCGATGCCTCCACCAGCGTTCCCCAAATTGCTCGTCGTTTCGCGCCGCTGCGGTGGAGTACACATGAGCTGGGAGTTCATGACGGTAGATTTCGAGTGCGCGGCGGGTGTGGAAATCGGAAGTAACGATCAGGACGCTCCGGGCTCCGATGCGCTGGAGGCACTTCTCGGCGTCATGGGATTCCTCTTTGGTCGATAGTCCTTCGATTGGGCAGACAATCATTGTGCCCAGCGAACGCGGGTCATCGATCTCAGAGTTATTGATGTGAGAGTCGAGATGAAGATCGTGAACGTATCGTTCCGCTAATTCAATCTGGGTAAATTCATAGAGTTTCGACTGGCTGGGAACATCAAGCACAATCCGTTTGCCGTAGCCTTGCTTGAGCAGTTCCAGCGCATGCCGCGGACGAATATCGGTTTCGCCGGCCAGCACCAGGATTGCATCGGAGGGTCGAGGCGAGTCCACGATCAAAAAATTGCCCGCTTTCGCTGCCATGACAACCACTAAAACTGCCAGGAGACAGAACGCGAGCAGCCAGCGCGGCTTGCCGATACGGGGTCTACTCATAGTTTCCCGTCCCCGGACAGTGACTCAAGTTCAACATCCCTCGCGTGCGCTGTAGGGGCATGTTTCGTGATGAGTGCATGCTAAAATCGAAGCCAAATTCAATATTTTTCATAATTTTTCAGGCCAGAGTATCCGTCATAAAATGATCAATCCATCTGTTGAAAATCGCACCGTCGAATCCACGAAAGACAAAATTAAACAGCGTCAGGCACGAGTTGGAATCATCGGCCTGGGTTATGTGGGCTTGCCTTTGGCCCTGCTGTTCACCGAGCAAAAGTTTACTGTGACCGGCTTCGACATTGATCAGCGCAAAGTCGACACGCTCACTCAGGGCGGCTCATATATCTACCGCATTGCCAAAGAAGAGATTCAGGCCGCGACGGCACAGGGTTTTTCCGCCACATCCCAATACGCCAAAATTGAGCAAATGGACGCGATTATCATTTGCGTGCCCACACCGCTCAATCAATATCACGAACCGGATCTCAGCTTCATCACGGACACCACGCACGCCATCGCGCCTCATCTGCAGCCCGGACAATTGGTAGTTCTTGAGAGTACAACCTATCCCGGCACCACGGAAGAAGTGATGCTGCCGATTCTGGAGAAAGAGAACAAGCTGGGCTTAAAGGGGGCGCGCGGAGTTGGAAATCCGGAGAAAGAATTCTTTGTAGCCTTCTCGCCGGAGCGCGAAGATCCAGGCAACACTACGGTCGCCCGCCGCGATATTCCAAAGGTTGTTGGCGGATTGAACCCGCAGGCCTCCGAACTGGCGGCGGCTCTTTATGGCTCGATCTTCCAGCGCACCGTGCCGGTTTCTTCACCCGCGGCAGCGGAGATGACCAAGCTGCTCGAAAATATCTACCGCTGCGTGAACATTGCGCTGGTCAATGAGCTGAAGATGCTAAGCCTGCGCATGGGCCTGGACATCTGGGAGGTGATTGAAGCCGCTTCCACCAAGCCTTTCGGCTTTCATCCTTTCTATCCGGGGCCAGGTCTGGGCGGCCATTGCATTCCAGTGGACCCGTTCTACCTTTCATGGAAGGCAAAGGAGTGGGATTTTCATACCCGCTTTATCGAACTGGCGGGAGAAATCAACACGCACATGCCATATCACGTACTGGCTTCCATTGGCAGCGCGCTGAACGGACACAAGAAATCAATGAATGGTTCGCGCGTTTTGATTCTCGGCGTGGCTTACAAAAGAGATATTGACGATCTGCGCGAGTCTCCCGCGCTCACCATCATTGAACTTTTGCAGAAAGAAGGAGCGCAGGTAAGTTATCACGATCCGTACTTTCCTTTTATCGGCAAAGGGCGCAAATACGATTTGCAAATGAAGCGCTCGGACCTGGACAAAATTGCCGAATACGATTGTGTGGTGATCGTCACCGACCACTCCGATTACGACTACAAGAAAATTGTTCGTGAAGCACAATTGGTGGTTGATACACGAAACGCCACCAAGGGAATTGATAGTCCGAAAGTGGTGCGGTGCTGAATGGCTGCGACAAACCGTGCGATAAGACCGTAAATCGCACTTCGAAGGGTTTTATGCGCATTTGGCCAGTATTCTTTTTCCTGACCTGTATTCTTTTTTCTCTTCCCGCGTTTTCACAAGATTCGCCCTTATCTTCGGTCGCCAGCAACCCAGCACTGGGCCAAGCGAGCGAGGAGATTCTCTCCCGCAACACATCTTCCTTAGACGAAGTGATGGATCGGGTTATTGAAAGAGAACATCTTTTTCTGGCGCAAATGCGCCACATGCATCCGATGGTTGAGACCTATCTTCAGGATCTCAAAACTGATCGCTGGGAAGACACACATCCGGTGAAGGACGAATATTTTCTGGGCCGGCTCGACATGAGCGAAGAGCCCGAGGATAAGTCATTCATCGGCCAGCCCGGTTTCGGACAGAAGATGCTCACACATCTTACCGGCGTTTTTTCCATGCGCTTTCTGCCCCTGGGCTTTGCGCAAATGGTGGTTCTCGATTCCGATTTTCAGAAGCAATACTATGACTTCACGTTTATACGGCGTGAATTTCTGGGAGAAGTACGCTGCCTGGTGATCGACGTCCAACCCAAGAAAGATGCGCCTCCCGGCCGTTTCATGGGACGCATGTGGGTCGAAGATCAAGGCTATAACATTGTCCGTTTCAATGGGACCTATTATCCCCATGCCAAGTCAAGCTATTACCTGCACTTCGACAGTTGGCGCCTAAATCTGCGTTCTGGCGCCTGGCTGCCCGCCTACATCTTCAGCGAAGAATCGGATATGAAGACGAGTTTCGGAAAGACTCTGCATTTTCGCGCTCAGACGCGCCTGTGGGGATACGATCTGAAAGCTCTCAGCAAGAATACCGAGTTCGCGCAGATTTTGGTGGATTCTCCCCAGTCGGTGAAAGATCAGAGCGATGCGGCGGCCGATGCGAGCCCGGTGGTAGCGCAGCGGATGTGGGAGCGGCAGGCAGAAGACAATGCGGTCGATCGCCTGCAGAAAATTGGATTGATGGCTCCGCCTGGAGACGTGGACAAAGTTCTTCTTACGGTCGCCAATAACATCGTATTGACCAATAATCTGGAGCTGGGTTCGGATCTCCGTTGCCGAGTGCTGCTGACTTCGCCGCTGGAAGCATTCACCATTGGCCACAGCATCGTGATCAGCCGCGGGTTGCTGGATGTGCTGCCGGATGAAGCTTCCCTGGCCATGATCATCGCGCATGAACTTGGCCATATCGTGTTGGGAGATACGGTTGATACGAAGCTGGCTTTCAGTGATCGGATGTTCTTTCCCGATGAAGATTCGTTTCAGCGCTTGGACTTCAAACGTAGCCCAGCCGAAGAAGAAGCGGCTGATGCCAAGGCTTTGCAGTTGCTGGAGAATTCTCCTTACAAGGACAAGTTGGCGAGTGCGGGGTTGTTCCTGAAGGCTTTGCAGCAGAGCGCTCCAGGCCTGCCGAACTTGATTCGCCCGCACATGGGCGATGGTTTGGCAAGCAGCAAGAACGTCAGGATGTCGATACTTTTAATCTCCGCGCCACAACTGGAACCACGGCGCACAGACCAACTCGCCGCGCTTCCGCTCGGGGGCCGGATTAAGCTCGATCCCTGGAGCGATCAGATACAACTTGAAAAAGCTCAGCCCATCGCATTGACATCACCGCGGGAGAAGATGCCGTTTGAGATCACACCATTCTTCCCCCACCTCACCCGACTTCCGAGTCCTGGCAGTGAAAGATAGCAGTTACGCATCTCGTTCTAGATGAATTAATTGGATTATTCAATTGGGGATAATCGGGCAAGTGAACGGCGCGCCGGAGCGGGCGCGCTTCTTACCAGCTCCGCTGACATTGCCCAGAGATTACTGAATCGAACTGGCGACGTTGGAGAACACAGTGCTCGCGTTGGTGCCGATCAGCTTCACGGTGCCAACCACGATCACCAAAATAACGGCCAGCATGACCGCGTATTCCGCGATATCCTGCCCTTGCTCGTCTCTCCAAAGATTTTGCTGCAATTTCCTCAACATATTTGCCACGGGGCTCCAGCTCCTCTGATGCTCCAGTGTTCCGCCCATCTTCGAACGAGGGAAGAACATTCGTTCTGACATGAGAACGAACACGACCGATGACTTGGTTGTCCGGGGCCAGTCTTAAGGAATCATATGGGGCGAGCAGGAGTGCGCCAATGGCTCTAAAGTGCCATGCTCTAGATCAGGACGAGCCGGTAAGTTGATAGAACGCCGCGATTAACCAGGCCTGAAGAAATACCTTCAAACGATGCTTTTCAGGGGCAGGGATTGGTTCACAGCGAAAAGCGCCAATTCCAGCCGAGTGGAAACGCCTAATTTGTCGAAGATGTTGCTCAGGTGGTGTTTTACCGTATCTTCGCTAATCTTGAAGTATTCGGCGACCTCTTTATTTGCATACCCCGCCACGACTGCCGATACGATCTCCAGTTCCCGCGGCGTCAATCCGAACTTTCTCTGCCGAGCTTCCTCGCTAGAGGACTGCACGAGCGTACGCAAATACTGCACCAGGTTCGAGACGCTTTCTCGGCCCACCCAGTATTCCCCAGCCATTACGGTATGAATCGCCTTCAACAGCAGTTGTGTGGCAGAGTCCTTCAGCACGACGCCGCGAGCGCCCAACTGTAACGCCTCCACGATTTGGCTTTTTTCCGCCGCAGCCGTCAGCAGAATCACTCGTAGGGGCGTGGAATTCACGCCCGCCCCGAGATCACGTAAGGCTTCCAGGCCGGGATGCTTGGGCATGGCCAAATCCAATAATAAAATGTCGGGCTTTAACTGCCGTGCCATTTTTACCGCTTCCGCGCCGTCGGAAGCTTCGCCCAGTACTTTCAAATCCGGCTCGGCTTCCAAGAGCCGACGTAAACCATCCCTGAAGATCGGATGATCGTCGGCTATCACAATACGAACAGCTTGTGGCTTTTTAAAATTCATCTAGGACTTCCCCGCTCCTTGGAACTTTAATTTCCAGACGTGCTCCGCTACCGGGATTTGATTCTACCGTGAGCGCACCCGCAATCAAACGCACCCGTTCTTTTATGATCATCGGACCCTTGCCCATCTGATCGAGTTCGTCCTGGCTAAGGCGACCGGAAAAGGGGAACCCTTTGCCATCGTCCTCCAGCGTCAGGCTCCACTGATTTGGGTTCGACCCAAGCCTTACCAGGACGTGCCGCGCCCGGCTGTGCTTCCTTATGTTTACCAGGGCCTCTTGCACGATCCGCAAAAGTTCTCTGCAGATTTTATCGGGCATCTCCAGCTTGCCGATGTCGGTAACGAACCGGGCGGCGATTCCGGTTTCCCGTTCGAACCGTTCCATGGTGTCGGTGACGACGCTCAAGAACCTTCGCGAGTCGACATCAATCGATTTCATTTGCTGCATCAACTCGCGCAACTTCAGCACTTCCTCACGCAGAAGCCCTTGAATGCGCCCCAGTTCGCCGCTCACGACTTCCGGGGTATTCTCCGCCTGGCGCTTCAACACGTCTACCTGCATCTCGACCGCGATCAGCGATTGCACAGCGCCATCGTGCAACTCTCTCGCGAAACGAGCCCGCTCCGTTGCCCCTGCCCGCCGCCGCAACCGATGCAGAAGATAGACGTTGTAAACTGCGGGACCGACCTGGCGAAGCAAGTCGAGCAGGGATCGCAACTCCTCCTGAGTATCTCCCCTCCATGATGGTTCGAATATAAAAACCCGCCCCCGCCATTCGGCTCCGAAGCCAAACGAAATTGCAATCACGGACTGAAACCCGCGCTCGTTTTTTTGTCCCAGCTGCTTCAGTTGGTCGAAGGCCTCCGTTGCCGGCGTCGAAATCGGGTTACCGTCCTCGTTGAGAGCGGTTACAGACCAGCGGCCCGCATCATACAGCGCGTAACACGCCTCACCGGGAAACTCCTGCAAATATACTTTCGCTTCAAGCGGACGCGAATCCAGCCAGACGAAATCGCCGAACTCGCCCTTCGAATTGGTTAACTCTCCAACGAATCTTCTCTTACTATGAATCTCCTGTGCGGCAATTACTATATGCTCCGCGCCGTACATGCCGGCTACTTCCCTGCTGATTTGCTGCAATGTCCCGGTAAGTCCGGATTCCACCCTCACCCTTGCCAGCATCCGAGTCACACCAGCTTTTTCCGCGCGCAGATGCTTCTGCTGTTCCGCCAGATAGCCCAGCAATAAGCCCATTACCAGCAGGTAAACCGACAACATGAACAGGCGCTTCGGCTCAAATTCATTCACATTCACTTGCAAGCCCGCTAGAATATGCCAAGGCAGGCTACCTTCCCGAACCGGCCAAACATGCAGCAGGACGAAGCTCTCAATCCAGAGTAAAACCACCTCCGCCGCCGCCGTGCTTAAGGTTTCCCACAGGCCCCAGCGATATGCAGAAGCAGCCAAAACAAAAAAGAAGAATAGAAAAAATGGGCTTCGCGGGCCCTCGGCAAATATCGAGATAAATGCCGGCCATACGATATCCGCCGCATGGATAAGAAGCCGGAACGCCGGTGTGGACTCTTGTCTGCGGCGCAGCAGAGACATTACCAGCACGCCATGGATGAGATAAAAACCAAGCAGCCCATAGGCCAGAGGCGCCTGACCCAACTGCGTGGGATCCATATAAATCGCAGCTAGAGCCGAGATCGCCAGGAACACCCGGGCGGTCGCCAGCCAGCGCTCGGTTCGGCGAACCTCGCTGGGATCCGCGGCAACTTGTTGCCGGCCAAATAAATGGTGACTTCCGCCAATACGCAATCGATTTGCTCCTACCGCAATATCGCTTTAAGTGTAAGGGAATTGTCTCGCATCCATTCAATCCTCGACCGAATAATTGACCGGATAATAAAGTTCGGCAATAAGCTACTCCTAGAGTCCATAGTTGCCAAGAGTTTCATTTGCTTTCGGTATGTGCCCGAGAACGCGGAAGTAAGATTACTTCGGTAACTCCAGCTAATAGAGTCGTCAGTCTAGAATGGCTGCGAGGACGCCTCCATTGCGCGCGTATTCCAAGGTCTGGACCGCGGCGGTCGCCGCCTGCCTGGCGACACTGGTTCTAGCTGCATTGTTCCTGCCGCGTTCGTTTCAGCTTACCGCGCTAAGTGATTGGATCCAGGGCATCCTGCTGCTTTCTGGCGCTCTCTCGCTGATCCCCAATGCCGTGCGATCCCGCGGCCATGTGCGCGTTTTCTGGGTGCTTCTTGCCGTTGGGATGGCCCTGTGGTTTTGCTACCAAGCCACATGGATTTACTTTGAGTTTTGGTTGCGCGAAGAGGTTCCTGACATATTTGCGGGCGATATTGTGGTTTTTCTTCATATCGTTCCCATGATGGCAGCGATGGCGCTCCGTCCACACGCTCCGCAAGATGAGTATGCGAGCCGTCTACGACAGCTTGACTTCGCCTTGTTGATGTTCTGGTGGGCTTACCTTTATGTTTTCGCGGTCATGGCCTGGCAATACGTCGTCCCCAACGTCGCTGCTTATAGCGCCAACCTGAACTTCCTATACCTGGTGGAAAAAGTCGCATTCCTTCTTACCTTGTTCGTGGCATGGTTGAACAGCAGAGATGGATGGAAAAACTTTTACGCCAATTTATTTTGTGCCAGCCTCACCTACGCCGCCAGTTCCTATGTGGCGAACTGGGCGCTCAGCCGCCATGTCTATTACAGCGGAAGCCTGTATGACATTCCGCTCGCGATCTCGATGCTTTGGATTACGCTGATCGGGCTTTGGTCAGGGGATTGCAAGACCAATGTTAGGCGATCCGGTTCCGCTTCTCATGGGGTCTGGCTGGCACGGCTCGGAATGATTACAGTTTTTTCCCTGCCCATGTTTGCCGGCTGGGCTCTTCTAGATCCGGTCATATCGTCCCGCATTCGCTCGTTTCGGTTGGTACTGACGCTGGCCGCTGCATTGATAATGGGCATCATGGTCTTTCTGCGGCAAACCTTTCTCGATCGTGAGTTGCTGCGCTTGCTGAACCAATCGCGGGAATCATTCACCAATCTCAAGCGGCTGCAAGCACAAATCATGGAGTCGGAAAAACTGGCCTCGATCGGCCAGCTTGTGGGAGGCGCGGCGCATGAGTTGAATAATCCAATTGCGGCCATGCTCGGGTACTCGGATCTGTTGCTGAGGACTCCTCTCAATCCGAATCAGCATGCACTCGCCGGTATTATCGGTCAACATGTTCGCCGTGCGAAGTCACTGGTCGCCAGCCTACTTAGCTTCGCGAAACAAACCCCGAGTACCATGGCGCCAGTAAATCTGACCACGTTGTTGCAGACAGCAGTCAGGATGTCGCAGCCCCAATGCAAGAGCATGAACATCGAAATCCATTCTGAACTTCAGCCCGATATGCCGCTGGTCGTGGGGGATTCCAATCAGCTTCTTCAGGTCTGCACCCAGATCCTCAACACGGCTATCCGGGCGGTGGATCAGCAGAATGCACACGAGAAAAATGCAACCCTCCTGACGATCAGCTCTAAGCACGAGCACGGCATGGCCGTGATTTGGCTATTCAACGGCAGTTGTGCCGCGAATGAACCTTTTAACCAGCCAATGGATGCAACTCGCGAAGCCGGAATTCTTAATCAGTCCGGCCCGCTATCCAGTCTGGGAATGAGCTTATGCCGCACCATCTTGCAGCAGCATCATGGAAGGATTGCGGCACAGCCAGGGAAGATAAAGGGCTTCACGATACGGGTCGAACTACCAGTCATTCCTTCCATCAAGGAAGAAGTTCTTGCCGCAGCGGTTCCGGTGACGTGGCAATCTCAACCGTTCGCTTAAGCTGGCCACAAGCTGCATAGATATCTCTTCCGCGTGGCCGCCTTACAAAGGCGGGAATCCCGGCGCTCCGTAAAATCTTCTGGAACTCGGCCACGCGATCTTCGGTTGGAGTGGTGAACGCGAGGCCCGGCCCCGGATTCAGGGCAATTAGATTAACCTTGCAGCGCAACCCCTGAAGCAAGCCAGCCACTTGGCGCGCATTCTCCGGTTCGTCATTCACTCCACCCAGCAGGACATACTCGAACGTGATCCATTCCCTGGTGCGCAGCGGAAAATCTCTCGCGGCAGCAATCAGCAAATCCAGGTTCCACTTTTTGTTCAGCGGCATGAGCTCGGTGCGCAGCGCGTCATTCGAAGCGTTCAAGGAAATCGCCAGCTTCGGCCGAATCGTCTCCCGCCCGAAGTCGTGAATTCGTGGAACGATTCCGGCAGTGGATACCGTCATCCGGCGTTCCGCGATACCCACACACTCGACCAGTAGCCGCGATGCTTTTATGAAATTGTCGTAGTTTAGGAAGGGCTCGCCCATGCCCATGAAAACCAGATTGATGCGATCCTCGGGTGGAGAAATCTTCTGATCCTTCAGCACCGCGCAAACCTGGCCGACAATCTCCCCCGCCGTCAGGTTGCGCTTCACACCGAGCAGGGCCGTTAGGCAGAATTGGCAATCCACCGCGCAACCTACCTGGCTCGAGATACAAATCGTCGAGCGCGCAACGGTTCGCGCCGAGGATCTTACCTGGCGTTCGGTTTCACTCTCCTCCTCGGCACCAGCTTCACTGCCGTCGCCAGCTTCTCCGCCATCTCCCTGTGGCATCCAGACAGTTTCCACTGTCTGAGCATCGGAGAATCCAATCAAGTACCGGATGGTTCCGTCTTTCGAGACAAATTTGTTGTGAATCCGAGCTGCTCCAACTGCAATTCCCTTCTTCTCGATCCGGTCCCGGAGGTCAAGCGGAAGAGTGGAAATCTCCGCGAACGATTCCGCCCGCTGCCGGTACACCGCTTCGGCAATCTGCCTGGAACGATAGGAAGGCACTCCCAGCTCGCTCATTAGCGAAGTGAGCTCTTGAATATCCATTCCGAGCAGAGTTGACTTGAGATCCATGCCTTTAAACGGAGCACCAACACAGGGAATGCTGACCTTGATTAAATCTAGCGCAAGTCATTGATAAATATCACGCTTATAGCATACAGATTTGCACTTCCACCGACCGGTTCAATTTGTGTAAGAATAGTGTGGTCCCTCTGGGGTAGTTCCACAATCTAATTGAGAGCCGTCCACCTTAGACCATTTTGCATCAGAAATCATTGAATCAAGAACATTCTTACGTTTGACCCTGACATTGTTATGGTAAAAGAAGTTCGCAATATTCGTCGCCAAGTCTTACCTCACGGCCTCACGGTCATCACCGAGCAGATGGAGCACATCCGTTCCGCCTCGATCGGAATCTGGCTGGAAACCGGTTCGCGGGATGAAACTCCGCAAGCCAACGGCATCTCCCATTTTATCGAGCACATGGTCTTCAAGGGCACGAAGCACCGCACCGCGGAAGAGATCGCCCGTCAAGTGGACTCCATCGGCGGCAACATGGACGCCTTCACTTCTAAAGAATGCATCTGCTTTAACGTCAAAGTTTTGGACGAAAACGTTCCGGTTGGCCTTGAGATACTCACCGACCTGGTTCTCCATCCAACGTTCACCGCCGAAGACATCGCCCGAGAACGCGGCGTGATCCTCGAAGAGATCAAGATGGACGAGGATAATCCTGACTATCTGGTTCACGAGATCTTTACCCAGAACTTTTGGAAAGACCATCCGCTGGGTAAACCGATCCTGGGGACAAAGGAAACGGTAAAGAAATTCGAACGCGATGCCGTGCTTGAAACCTATTCGCATCGCTTTGCCCCCGGCAACATCATCGTTGCGGCTGCGGGACACCTGAACCATGATCACTTCGTCGATCTTGTGGTCAAACATTTTGAACATCTCAAGCCGGCGCAGAATGGCTTCCATTCCGCCACGCCGAAAATTGTTCCCCGCATCGTGTTGCGCAACAAGAAGGCGCTTGAGCAGGTGCAACTTTGCATCGGAGTTCCATGCCACCCGATCGCTCACGAGAAACGTCACGCCGGCTATATTCTCAACACCCTGCTGGGTGGAGGTATGAGTTCCCGCCTGTTTCAGAACATCCGCGAGCGCCAGGGCCTAGCCTACTCTATCTACAGCGATCTCAATCCTTACCGCGATACTGGATGCATGGCGGTTTACGTGGGGACTTCGCTGGCGTCGGCTGCCAAAGTTGTGAAATCCGTGGTTACCGAATTTCGCAACCTGAAGAACATGCCGGTGCCCGAGGAGGAATTGCGGCGATCGAAAGATCAGCTCAAGGGCAGCCTGATGCTTTCACTGGAATCGAGCACGGCGCGCATGTCGAACCTGGCCCGCCAGGAGATGTATTTCGACCACTTCCAGGATCTGGACGAGCTCATCGAAAAGATCGAAGCGGTTACGGTCGAGGACCTGCAAATCCTCGCGAAGGAATTCTTCAAGACCGAATCCATTGCGGTTACCGCACTCGGGAACCTGAACGGATTGAAGATCTCGCGCGACCAGCTCGCCTGCTGATTAATGAACTGATAAAACGAATTGTTAACCACTAAGGACAGTGCGGCCGTCATTTTCTTAATTTCCTGCCGTGCTAAGAATTTCTTCCTGGTCTTCTTCCTCATCCGCCCTGGCGCTATCAAATGCAGATTGCCCGGATCGGGACGCTTTCAAATACTTCCGCATGCAACGCGAACACGGAACATAACCATCGAGCATCGCCTGCTTCGCGGTAATCGTTCGTTGAGTGGCTTTATCATGAATGAACCGACATCCCGCAACATGAAACACTTTCGATCCATCCGAGACCACAACCAGCATGTCCGGAGGAATGTTGTTCCCGAGCTCGGCCATCACCGATTTCGCAGGGAATTTAAATGTAAGCGTATCGACCAGCGCTAGCGTTCCGACAAACAAAGCGATGGCTGCCACCGGTATCAGCCACGCCGACCAACTCGACCATGGCGAAGACCTCGATACCGCCTTCCAAAATCGTTTTTCACCCGCTTCAGGTTTTAACTTCCGCTCAAGCCGTTTCTCCAAACGCTGGCTGAATCCCGCAGGCACTTCTAACATGCGCTCATCGCCATAAAGCTGGACTATATTTCTGGTGCCCGCCAGCATAGAGGCGCAGTGTGGACAGGTGGGGAAATGCTCGTCCATCCTAGAGCGCAGCGAGGCGCCCACCTCGCCATCCACGTAATTCGAGATCTCGTGCCACACTTCCTGGCAATTCAGCGACTCATGGTTCACCATGGCTTGGCTCCCTTCTCGAATGGCACGCGGCTGAACCAGCCTTGCTTCCATCCGGCGGCCAGCAGATCGCGCAGCATTAGCCGCGCCCGCAAGAGCCGCGTTTTCACCGAGGCCACTGAAATCCCCAGCGCCTCCGCCGTCTCCTGAATATTCAAGTGCTCCATATCGCGCATCACGAATACTTCCCGGTATTTTCGATCCAGTGTGCCTAGCGCCTCAGCCAACCGCTGCCGGACCTCCTTACGCTCCAACGCCTCCGAAGGAATTTCGCGCCAGTCGGCAAAATCTCTGGGCGCATATTCACTGTCTTCGCCGGAACCTGCGGCATCGCGGCGATTATCCATGGGTTCCATGACCACAGTCCGCTCCCTTCGCCGGCGCATCAGAGATTCGTTCACCGTAATCTGGATCAGCCAGGTGCTGAAACGAGCCTCGGCGCGAAATTGCTGGATGCTCTTAAATGCCTTCAACATCGCTTCCTGCGCGGCGTCCTCGGCGTCATGCTCATTGCGCAGTATGGTGAAAGCCGCGGCATAAACGCGTCGCTCGTAGGGTCGCACCAATTCGTAGAACAATTCATGCTGGCCGGACTGCACGCAGGAAATAAGATACCGCTCGCGGGTGTCACTGGACTGCTCCGAATTGTTCAGGGCTACGTGTGGTCCAGACATTGGCGCGCTCGCGGTAGTGCCCATGGGGTCGCGGTGTTCGGTCTTAAGCCTCAAATCTTGGTATTGGGTGACGCCGACCTAGCGCCCAAAACCTACATCTACCCTTAATATTCTGGATTTTTTTTCCATCCAGTCAGCATCGAGACGAAGTTGTTCCAACCATGCAGTACGACCATCACAAGATGTCCCAGCACGAAAAAGAGAATTGCCCACATTACCGCGAAGTGCCAGATGCGCGCGTAATGAAATCCTCCCATCATCCAGGCAAGCCAGGAGAATTGAATCGGCTTCCAGACGGCGAAGCCAGTGAGTACGGAGAGAATGCCAAGAATGATCGCGGTGGTATAAGCCTGCTTTTGCAGTGGGTTATATACCTCGCGGGCAGGAGGTTTGGGACCGAACAAGAAATAATGCTTCACCATCGGCCAAACGCCGGGAATGTCGCGCGGCGTAAACAACACCTGGCGGTAATTGCCGCTAAAAATCTGATACCCAAGATACAAGGCGCCTGTGCCCATGTAAATCCACATAAAGGTCAAATGCCACTGCAGCGCACCACCCAGCCAACCACCAATGGCAAACGCCCTGGGCCAATGCAAGAGATCCCTTTGAGGAATCTTCGCGCCGAAGCTGGGAAAAGCGCGGAAAATTTGCAAGCCGCTTCCAACCATCACAAACAGAGCCACCGTATTGAGCCAGTGGCAGAGGCGAACGATGTAGGGGTGCTCGTAGACCGCGCGACCCGTAGCGACGGGCTCGGCATCCTTGTCTCCGGTGGTGCGAACGATTTCAATTACGGCGCTCATACAAAAACCTCATCAGGCCATCGGGTTCGGGAACCAGGTTTCGGACTCAAGGCGCGTCTAGCGCCTATGACTCTGAAACTTCCCGGCGTCCAACCTGACGCCGGGAAAACCTGGTGATAAGTTCATAATCCGTAAAACCACGAATAACCCTGGTCTTCCCAGTAGCCGACTTTGTCGAGCACGTGGGTGACTTTGAATTCGGTCAGATATTTGGCCTGCTTGTAGCCGATTTTCGTTGGAATTTGGAGACGTAACGGCGCTCCATGCTCCCGCGACAGCGGCTGGTCATACATTTCATAGCACAGCAGAGTTTGGGGGTGCAGCGCGGTTTCCCAATCCAGCGACTCGTAGTAATCGTCGGCGCAGCCCACCGTGATGTATTTGGCAGTCATATCCGCGCCGATCAATTGCAGGAAATCGGAGAGCCGCGTACCGCCGAATCGTCCAATCACATCCCAGCCTTCAACGCAGACGTGGCGAGTGTTCTGCCGTATTAGAGGTAGCGCTTGCAACTGCGACAACTTGTACTCCCCCGGCTTCCGAACCGAGCCGCTGACGGTCAAAGTCCAGTTCTCGAGATCGACGCCCGGATCGTCCACGTCATAACCATTGATGGGAAACTTCGGGGGAGGGGTCAAATCGGAGTTATCAAAAGTGGTCGCCAAATGGCCGGGGCGGAAGAGGACATGCCCCGAGGTCCAATCGCTAAAATGAAGGCCCTTCTTGAGCAAGCTTGGCTGCCACTTAGGGATGGCGAATGCTCCCAGGGCCAGCACCGGGGCCAGCTTCAGCAATTCGCGCCGGCTGACCTGGCGGAATTTTCGTTCATCCATCTTGCGAAATTTGTCCATGCGGTACTGAGTGGGATTCGCGGGAGGCCGGAAAAGTTTCACCGCCCGTCGGTCTTTGGAATGCCCAATCTCGCCATTCTCGGAATGATATGCTTTTGGACTTGTCCGGGGCAGTTTGATCCAAACTTTCGCTGGCTTTTCCGCCCTTTTCAAGGCATACTATCGGCATTAACCTCCCCGATAGTGGACCCGGTCCAAACGTGTCGATCGGCCGTCCAGATATGGATGTACAATCCCCATGTCCAGCGTAAAGACTTCTAACCCGAACTCGTTCGAAGTGAAGATGTTTAACCTGAGCCCATCCAAGCAGAACCGGATCGAGTCGGAAGCGTCGGCTGTCCAAAAATCGCAGGCAGAGAATTCCGCAGTCAATGATCCTCGGCAACGCCGGCTGATGCTGGGTTCCCTGTGTTTGCTTCTCGTCACTTTGAGCATCGTGCTGTGGCATGACCGCGATTTCTGGTTCCCGGATTCTCCGGATACGGATGCAGAGACTGATCAGCCCGTCGAAATTGCCCCGGTCGCGAAGGCGACATCCATAGCAGCGTCAACGGCTCCCTCGACCGCGGTTCCCACTGATGTAGCGAAACACAAAACCGCGCTGGCTCGTGCCATCGTCGCGCCCAAGTTGACCGCGCCAACGCAACCCCCAGCTTCCACCGCGCCGAATGGGACCGTGGTAGTGGCCAGCCGCACCGTCCTACCTCCGTTGCAGGTGGAAGTGGTCGCGGGTGACTCCCATCGCGTGGTGCATCCCGGCAGCAACTCGGTTCGCGTGGATTTGCAACCGGGCACTCTTCCGCAGCCCGCGCCCGAGGTAACTTCCATTGCGAACGATCAGAATGCGGAAAACATGATCGCGAATGTAGCCGAGCGCGTGCAGATTTCCGCTGATACCTCCGCTATGGTCGCAAGCCCGGTCAAGCCCAGCTATCCGTTGCTGGCCCGGCAGATGAAAGTGCAGGGGGCGGTCGTTCTCCAAGCTCTGATCGGCCGCGACGGAGCCATTCAGAATCTGCGCCTGTTGAGTGGTCCACGAATACTCGCTTCTGCCGCTGAAGACGCCGTCAGGCAATGGCATTTTAAACCGCACTATGACGGTCAGGAAGCGGTGGAGACGCAGGCGAACATTACGGTGAATTTCACTATCTCGACTAATTGAGTGGTTTTGAGGGGCAGGCGAAAACCAAGGTCCCTCGTTTCACTCGGGATGCTGATTGCAAGGACGGCGCAGACGCCCGATGGACAGCCGAGGGCGTCTGTCCCACATAAACATCCCGCCAAGCCGCACGCTACCCGGCGACGTTTCTAAAGCCTGCGTTTGCCAGTCTAAGCTGAACCCTTATCCTTAAGTTCTGATCCTTCTTCGCCGATGTACAAACAGCAATCACTTTTTGCGCAGCAGTATGCCGGCATTCCAAGATCCCCATATTTACCGCGAAATTCTCGACCATTTGCAGGTCGGCGTCAGCGTGCTGGATATGCAAAGGAACATCGTTTTTTGGAGCGAAGGCGCTGAGCGGATCACCGGCTATTCGCGAATCGATGTGCTGGGCCATTCCTGCATCGATAGCATCCTGCTGCATTGCAACCAGGTCAGTTGCGAAATGTGCGTGGAGAAGTGTCCGATCCATGCCGCCCTGCACGATGGCAGGCCGGTGGAAGGCAATGGCTTCATTCATCACCGTGCGGGCCATCGACCGCCGGTGCGCACATGGACGATCCCGCTGCGCGACGAGCACGGCTCGATCATTGGCATCATCCAAACCTTCGAAGACGAATTTGCCGTCACCGGGCCCAACCCGAACGATGAAAGTATGCGGGAACGCGGCTGCGTGGACGACCTGACTGGACTGCCCAACCAGGCAATGATGCAATCGCATTTACGCGAGGCTTTAGGAACATTCGCAGAATTGCACATTCCATTCGGAATCATTTTTCTTGAAACCCGTGATCTTCCTAAGTTTCTCTCCCATTACGGCCGCGAAGCGGGTTCGTTCATGCTGCGGACTCTGGCCCGAACATTAAGGCAGACCGTCTGGCCTACTGATTTTGTGGGGCGCTGGGGTGAGGAGCAGTTTCTCGTGATTCTTGCTGGATGCCGCGAGCCGGAGTTGAACACCGTAAAGGACCGCGTGGTGAAGATGATGGCAAGCGCGACGATTAAATGGTGGGGGCAGGAAGTGTCGCTCGCACTGGCGTCTGGACTGGCTTCCGCACGCGAGGGTGACAGCGTCGAATCTATTTTACAAAGGGCTATGCAAGCGCTTGCTGAGGAAACCGGTCGTCAAAATGCGGATCGAGAAAGGACTTAAGAACTCAGCCAAACTATGTTCGCAATCATCGGCATCATCGTGGTCATTGGTTGCGTAGTCGCCGGCTATCTGATGGAGCATGGCAATCTGAAGGTGCTCATCCAGCCGGCGGAACTTGTGACCATCGGAGGCGCGGCCATCGGCACCGTTCTTATCGCGAATCCGCTGCATATACTCAAACAAATTGCCGCAGGCATCGCCGCCGTTTTTAGTGGCTCTCCATTTACGAAACAAGCTTATTTGGATTCACTCAAAACTCTCTACGAACTTCTGAACAAAGCCCGCAAGGATGGCCTGATGGCGCTCGAAGGCGACGTCGAAGAACCGGATAAGAGCCCGATTCTTTCGAAAGCTCCGAAGGTGCTTAAGAACCATCATGCCCGCGATTTCGTATGCGATTCGCTTCGCATGGCCATTACTGGCGTAGATGCTTTCGATCTCGATCAAATGCTGGACCTGGATCTGGAGGTTCATCATCATCAGGCCGGATTACCCACCGCGGCGCTCAGCAGCATGGCCGATTCCCTGCCCGGTCTGGGGATTGTGGCCGCCGTGCTCGGCGTCGTGATCACCATGGGCGCGCTCGGCGGCCCTCCGGAAGAAATCGGGAAAAAGGTAGCGGCGGCGCTGGTGGGAACGTTTCTCGGGATCCTTCTCTGCTACGGATTTGTTGGACCGCTGGCCGCCAACATGGTGAAAATCTCCGACGATGAGCATGCTTACTTGTATGTTCTTCGCGTATTGATGGTTTCGTTCCTCAAAGGCAGCGCCCCCATCATGGCGGTGGAAGTGGCGCGGCGCGCCGTGCCGGGTCATGTGCGCCCGTCATTCAAGGAACTCGAAGCCGCCTGTCGAGGCGGCGGAGCTGCTGCTGCTGCCGCGGCACATTAAGGTTAGCCGGCCTGCATGGATAAAAGTCGCCCCATCATCATTCTCAAGAAAAAAGGCGGCCACGGCGGCCACCACGGCGGCGCATGGAAGGTGGCCTATGCCGATTTCGTGACCGCCATGATGGCCTTCTTCATGGTGATGTGGCTCATGGGCTCGAGCAAGCCGGTGCAGGAGGCGATCAGCGGATATTTCAAAGATCCAAGCGGCACCGCGGAGAAGAAAGGTTCGATCCACGTCGGAAGCGCCGACAACTTCAATATCACCAAAGACGACATGCCCAAGTTGAAAGAAGAGATCGAAAATAAAATGAAGGAGATGAAAGATTTCGACAAACTCAAGAACCACATCGAAATCACCATCACTTCTGAGGGGCTGCGCATTGAGCTGATGGAATCCGTCTCCGGAACATTTTTCGATAGCGGACGCCCAGAACTAAACGCCGACGGCCGCGAACTGGTAATCAATCTCGCGCAGCAACTAGGAAAACTTCCTAACAAGCTATCCATCGAGGGCCACACCGATTCCAAGCCCTATGCCGGTTCCGGCCCCTATGGCAACTGGGAACTCTCATCAGACCGCGCTAATGCTGCCCGCCGCCTGATGCAGGCCAATGGCGTCGGTGCAGATCAGGTGACGCAGGTACGCGGGTTCGCCGACCAGCGTCTCCGCAACCAGAATCCACTCGATCCCGCCAACCGCCGCGTCTCGCTCATTGTGCAGTATCTTGCGTCCACTTCCAAGGAGGAGGCCGAAGGCAAAGCCGCGGCAGGCGAAAGTGGCGAAGAAAGACCGGCCAAGCCTTCTGCAGGCATGGATGAAAAAAATGCGGACGCGCAGAAAGGAGCCAGCCCCAACAGTCCAGCCAAGAAAGAATAAGTTATCGCGCGTGGCCCTGTAGTTCCGCCAAGGACTCCAACACTTCCTGACTGTGCTTGGTTGGGTCGACGTCCATAAACTCCTTCGCGATCTTGCCTTCGGGACTGATGATGAAAGTGCGCCGGGCGGCGAACTTCACCAGCCAGAGATTGATCAGCGACCCATATTGCCGTGAAACTTTGTAATCGGTATCGGCCAGCAGTTTGAAGTTCAGACCTTCTTTGGTGCAGAACCGTTTGTGAGAGTCGGCGCTATCCACGCTTACTCCCAGTACTACGGCATCTTTCTGCCGATACTGGTCCTGGTCATGCTCAAAGTTATGAGCCTCGATGGTGCAGCCGCCGGTGAAGTCTTTGGGATAGAAATACAGGACTATCCACTTGCCGCGATAATCCTTCAAGCTAACCGGTGTGCCGTCCTGCGAAGTAAGCGAGAATTCCGGCGCCGCGGTCCCCACCGGCGGCGCAGCTTCCCCGAACAGCGTGAAGAGCAGAATTCCTGCAATTAGAAGTCCCGCAATTGCGGCGGATTCTCCAGAAAGGATGGCCATTGTTAATCGTTAGGTGTTAATCGTTAGTCCGGCAGGATTACCCTACGAGTCTACCAGTCACGGCGTCTTTTGCAGAGAACAGGCCTACGGGTATCGGAGGTGCAGTATAGGTGCAAATTTTTGCGGAGTCAGTTTCTCATTGTGTCTCCTCATCAAGGAGAACGGCTGACTTCGCCGCCGGGAGGCCGCGAAATCAGCCGTTATTATCGCCATGAAGCTTGCACGGACTAAGGGAGCTAAATGCCTTGCCGCCTGGGGGTCGAGATCTGCCAAAGGGCGGCAAGCGAATCGGCCGCGGCCGTAATGGCCGCTTTATAATCGCTCTCAGGCGTTACGTTCGGCCGCTTTACGCGGCAAATTGGCTGCTGTGAGGCCGGCACTTCGCGGCCATTCAACCGGTTCAACGATCCCTCAAAAAGCTGCTTCCATTTCTTCTGGTCAGTCTGCTTTGGAATTTCGATGGAGTTCATGTCTCGTCGCCTCTGTTTATTCAGTGACTGTCATCGTTTTATTCGCATCGCCACGATCCGACCATACTGTGATCTACCGACCGGTCCATATTTCCTTTCCCTAAACCACTGCAAATAACTACCCAGCAGAGCGGTGCTCGTCCATTAACCAGAGCTTAAGCCCAACTCAAAAGCAATGACCTTTCGTGCGCCCTCAGCCTCTATGGCAGGATCTGACGAAAGGAAAACCAGAGAGTTGACTAGGTTCGATTCGGTGAAAATCGACTTCCAGATTCTTCTACGTGCCGAGTCGATGACGCCGCAGAATGCGGTTACGCTGGCTGCACTTCTGTGTAGGAATTGAGGGGTATTTTTACGGCCAGCCCCTTCACAACTGGCTCCCAGCTTGGCTATACTGACCTCACTGTACCTTCCTGCAATTAGACCTAGTAGGGCTCCGCAAGCAACCCCGATGTAAGTCTACGGTTGGAAGCAGTATCAGCGCCGCAATTGAACGTCTGCTAATAAAGGTGCCGCGAGACTCCGCACCGATCTGGCTTAAATCCCGGCATTGATTACCCGGTGAGCTCCTTGCCGTAAAACTCGAGGACCCTCCTGTGGAGAGTTCTCGAAAATTCCTTTGTAGAGGTAGATCGATGTTTTGCCAGTTATCCGATCGCGCGCACAAAATATTTGCGGCTGGGCGGCGATTTCCGCAAGTTGTTGCCGCACTCAGCACAATCCTTTGCGCCAGCGTTTTCCTCAGCTCATGTGGAGGCTCGGCTCCCGGCAGTTCAAGCACCGCAGGGGCTGGCAATTCAGCTACTGGCCTTACCGTCACTGCGACCCTTCCGACGGCGACAGTCGGTTCGGCATATAGTGGAGCGCTCAGTGCGAGCGGCGGCACTCCCCCATACGCCTTTTCGACTTCATCCGGCGCACTACCTCAAGGCGTTGTGTTGAGTAGCACTACGGGGACGATTTCAGGAACACCCAGTGCAAGTGGCAGTTTTAGCTTCAGCGTGTTGATATCTGATTCCAAGGGACTTTCAAAGCAACAGCCCTTAGAGATAACCGTGGCGAATGCGACCGATGTTGCGGTCTCGGTGACGCCTTCCGCCTCGACGGTCTCCGCCGGCGGGTCGACTCAGTTCTCAGCTCAGGTCAGCAATACCACCGATGCCGCCGTAACCTGGACAGCATCGCAGGGGACAATTTCCAGCACCGGTGTTTACAGCGCTCCGCAAGTGACCGCCAGCACTGCGGTTACGATTTCCGCCACCAGCGCCGCGGACCCATCGGCCTCGGCATCGGCGTCGATCACCGTGAACCCTGCAACTCAGGTAAGCGCATCGGCTTCGAGCGGGGGCAACTCCTTCTATAATCTTCAGCACAGCGGCGGCTGGGCTCAATATGGCCAGCGGGGCCCCAACTTTGTTGACTGCTCCCCTTCACCTTGTGATGGGATTAGTTTCTGGATGAATCAGGGTGTCAGCTCTCCTTCACTCAGCGGAGATGCCACTGAATATGACGTCGGCGGCACGGTGGGATTTTCCGATGCACTGTGGAACAACCACCTGATCGGTCCTTCCTCGTCGCAAGGCATGCCGGACTCCAATCAGAGCGTCGTGCCTTCCCTGCACAACTTCACCTACGACGTCTATTTCTTTGGATATAACCTGGGAACGTCGCAAGCGCTGGAGTTCGATGTCAACCAATTTTTCGGCAATATGGGATTCATCTTCGGCCATGAGTGCCGCATCGCCGGCGGCAACGAATGGGACGTTTGGGATGACCAGAGCGCTCACTGGATACCGACTGGAATCCCGTGCTATCCGAAAAGCAACGCGTGGAATCATCTCACCATTAAGGTGCAGCGAACTTCCAACAACCAGTTGACCTATCAATCCATTACATTGAATGGCGTCACCAGTAACCTTAACTGGACCTACAACCACGGGTCGACTCCGGGCTGGTACGGCGTGACCATCAACTATCAGATGGATGGGAACCAGTGGCAGAATCCGTATAACGTCTACCTCGACAATCTGACTTTCTCTTATGATTGAGAACCTTCGGTCTGCAGGGACCTGTCCTCGATAGCTTTTGTCGAGGAAACGATTGATCGGAACAAAGTCTTCTCCAAAAGCGAAAGGGCGGCGCGAGCCGCCCTTTTTGTTGACCGGAATCTCTTCACAACATCTTTGCGCTATCCACGTGGATCGAATCGCCCATGACATGTCCAGTCACCGTTATATGGTGGCCCACATGTGCTTCGAGCGCATCCGGATTGTCAACGATGAGCACTTGTTGATCTTTATCGGTGACGATCACCATCTTGGCGCCTTTCGCCAGGCATTTTTTGGTGCATGCCTCAGCTGTGGCGTTGGCGCCCTTGGCGCCGCACTGGCTATCACTTACCCATCCGTTCACGGTTGTCGCCTTGCCCATATCGTCAAACGCCAACGCCGTGAGCGCGAAAAGAAAACACATCGCAAGACAAATCGCTAGGAACTGCTTCATAGCCGGTATTCTCCTTTGATCACAGCCTTTGGGCCGCTGGTTATGGCAGGAACTTCATCGGTCGCCCGGCAGATCCGCTCCGCACCGACGCTCGATTGCCGAACTATACCACAGCCCAGCGAGGCAGGTGTCAAGACACACCAGCGGGGAAGACAAAACCGGAAAAGAGTTACCGTTTCGCCGAGTGGTTTGCGGGAGGCGGTACATTCACCGACGCGGGGGGCACATACACATATTCACCCGGACGAGCGTAGTGCAGTTGTTCGCGCGCTTCCTTTTCAATCGCTTTTTCATCGGTCTTCAAACTTTGAATCTGCTGCGTGTAGAGCTCGTTCTCTTTCTGTTCCAACAAAACCTTTTTACGCAGAGATTCATATTCAGCTCGCTTCTGCTTGTAAACGACCATCCCGTTAGCGCCAAACATTACGTGGAGGAATAAAAGTCCGGCAAGCAACGCGACGGCAAAGGTTGCCAATTTCCGTCGCAAGGCGTAGACACCCGAGAAAAATGGCCGTACACGTCCAATCCAAGATGCCGCTAGAGCTTCGGCTCTGGGCGCATGCTGGGCAACAAGGCGCAGTCCATCCTGCTTCAGAGGAAGACCTTGGAATTTTGGAAAGCGCTTTAGTTGAAAATCCATTGCTTGGCTGATGTGGCTAACTTCTCCAGGAGAATACGAGCGGATTGGACCTCAACTTTCCAGTGAACTTCTCTTCACCTCGCGCGTCAAGCGGAAGTTCTCGTGACTGGGATCACACGAACCAACTTGGTTACCAAAATCCTGCAATGGCTCGTTCAGCCGCTTTTTTGCGCCATCATTTTTCCCGGCACATTTCTAATCACACCGGACCCGCAACTACTCCGTCGACGAACTTGATCTGCGTTAGCATGTTTAAAGCAATTGCCAAGGCTGATCTTATGCAAGGCTGGTCTCACATATGACCGAGAAACGAATCGTCCTAACCACGGCGGGATCCGAAGAAGAAGCCCACAAGATCGCCCAGCACTTAGTTCAAGCTCGCCTTGCCGCCTGCGTTAGTGTGCTTCCGCGCATCATCTCGATTTACCGGTGGAAGGGTGCCGTTGAAGAATCGGCTGAGTGGCTTTTGATCATTAAGACGACCTCAGCGGCGTTCGCCAAGGTTCGTCAAGCGATCACGGAATTGCACTCCTACGAACTTCCGGAGTGCATATGCCTGACCATCGAAGACGGTTCTGCCAATTACCTGCAATGGATCGCGGATTCGGTCGTTTCCGCTGACCCCGGCCCAGGGCGGTAGGCCTTCTTGCGCGCAATGCCCTAATTATGAGCCCTGTCTGCGGCCCAAAGAACCACCTGCCAACTCTGCTACAATCCATTCGAATTGGATACTCCCTGGAGCTGACATGCGCCGATCAGTGGTGGTTTTGGCCGGGCTTTTCCTGACAGGATTTTTTTCTTCGTTCTCGATCGCGGCATCCTCTCACGCCGCAAAACCGCAGGAAGAGCTCAGCGGTGCTTACCGACTGCCAGCGAAAAACGGATGGACGTTCGTCCATTTGCAGGGATCTCCGCACGAAATCGGCTTTCAAAACGGCTACCTGCTTGCCCCTGAGATTGAAGACGCCCTAAAAGTGACGATGCTCGAAGAGACTCACTTGAACAAGAAAGACTGGAAATTCTTCCGGGATGCCGCGAAAAGCATGATGTGGCCGAAGATCGAGACGGAGTATCGCGAGGAACTTCAGGGAATCAGCGATGGGGCCACGGCGCACGGCGTGAGAATCGATCTGTGGGATGTGGTGGCGTTAAACGCGGCGCAAGAATGGGATTATTACGTCAAGGAATACGACAAAGAACACGGAATTAAGACCACGGCTTCGCGCTCTGTTCCGGAGCATTGCAGCGCGTTCGTCGCAACCGGCAGCTATACCAAAGATGGCAAGATCGTGATCGCGCATAATAATTGGACGGAATACCTGGATGGCGCGCGCTGGACCATCATTTACGACATCGTGCCGGCCAATGGAAAGCGCATGCTGATGGACGGCCTGCCGGGCGTGATTCACAGTGCCGACGACTTTGTGATGAACTCGGCCGGAATGGTTATCACGGAAACAACCATAGGCAATTTTTCTGGATACGATTCCAAGGGAATTCCGGAGTTTATTCGCGCCCGCAAGGCGGCGCAGTATTCCGCTTCGATCGACGATTTCACTCGCATTATGAAAGAAGGCAACAACGGCGGCTATGCCAATACCTGGCTGCTTGCCGACACCGAGAAAAACGAAATCGGCCGGCTCGAACTAGGCCTGAAGAACGTGACGCTGGAACGCAAGAGTGACGGTTATTTCGTCGGTTCGAATTTTCCCATCAACGAGAAACTCATCCGCGAAGAAACCAACTTCGATCCGCATGACATGAGCGCGAGCAACAACGCCCGTCACGTGCGCTGGGAGCAACTCATGGCCGAGTATAAGGGCAAGATCGATGTTGCCGCGGCACAGCGTTTTCTGGCCGACCACTATGACACCTTCGAGAACAAGGAAGATCCAGACGAACGCACCCTCGATGGCCACATCGATCTTTCTTCGCGTGGGGAAGGAGACTGGCAGCCACCCTACGGAACTGCCGGAGCTGTCCAGAACAAAGCCGCCGACGCGAACATGACCAAGGAAATGAGCTTCACGGCAGCCGCAGGCCACGCCTGTGGCATGGACTTCAAGGCGGCCACGCATCTCATTGAGCATCCGGAATTCGAGTGGGAGAAGCCTCTTCTGCGGGACATGAACTCATATCCCTGGACCACGTTCAGCGTGGCGAAATAACAGCGCAGACATACAACGCCTCCAACTGACTTCATTACTTTGCCGAGCGCTGCACGGATTCGGTGGTGACGCGTGTGTATTACCCGCGCCAGGTGAGCTTCGCACCCTGCTTGGTTTTCTTCCAATTTTGCGTCCCAAAGCTGACCTGTATTCCGGAAATTGGACACCACCCCTACCCCGCTGATTCAAGCCTGCCCGCATTCACCCACTCTAAAGCACAGATACAACACGACTAGACTCTGCCCTTCAGGATATGGCTGGTTCGGAACGAGGCATGCATTTGCCGATGTGTAGTTATGACCGTAATAGGGCGATTATGAAAAAGAGATTCTTGCTGGTTGCGACAGTGTCCCTATGCCTACATGGCAGTATGGTGGGACAAACGGCTAACGTGCCATTACTGCTTGCTTCAGGCGAAGCGTCGGGACTTTCAGCTCCCGCAACGACCGAAGCCGTTTCCACAGCACCCGCCGACCCCGAAGACGTCGACCACCTCCTGACATCGCTGATACCGCATCCTTACCTGTATTTCGGGCCGTCGCTGATGGGTGGAGGGTATGCTCCCGTCGCCTACCGGGCCGAAACCGGAATCAATGTCGAGAGCAGGCGCTGGGTAATGAAAGCCCTTGCGGCGTACGACGACGGCCGCAAAGTGGACGACGCCGACCAGCCGAATGCCAACGGCCATGACCGTTATCTCGATGGAGGTATCTACTTCCGGCTCCCGTGGCTGCCCGCATTCCTGGGTGAACCCTCGCACTGGTTTCTGGGTGCGGGATATCGCTGGAGTCAGCTTTCCACCACCAATTACACCAAGGGCAATAACCGTCCGCAGATTGGCGGAGGCCGCGACGTGACTTTCCGTCAGTGTTCGGAGTGTCGTCGCGAATTTTCCATGCGCGTTGGTCTCGATTGGGTGATGACCGGGAACGATTGGCAAAATGGCAGTCACGGACCGGAGGTGACGTTAACTTTTCCCACCCCGCGTGAGAACCGGCATTGGTTTGTGCAGGAGCGCGTAGCTACCTACCGCTTTCATGAGACGGTGACCGCACCCAACGACAGGATCCTCACCCAGCAACAAGACTCAGAAAAAGGGATAGATAGCTTCGAGGATATAGGCGTTCTTTATCGCTTCTGAAGCTAAACGCACTCTTAATTTGAGATAGGTACCGGGTTTCTATGGGCGGGAATTCCCCAATGGCATTCACTTCAGACACGGCGATGCTCAAGCAATCTCGAGCGTATCAGGAGAAACACTCAAGAGCAGCGCCGAGATCTCCCCTGGTGCAAAGACGACCACTGATCGCTCGCCATATATTGTTGTCCCTGGGTTTCGTTTCGGCCTATCTGGTTCTTGCTCTGCCGGGAACTATCTTCATTTCTAAATTGGGCGAGACCGCATGGTATCCAGCCAACGGCCTGGCGCTTGCATTCCTGCTCGACGTAAGCCCGTGGTACGCCCTGCTGGTTGCGTTCTCCGATGCTCTTGCCGGCGCGGTGATTTACCACCAGCCTCTTCTATCTTTTGGTGAGACTCTTGGCGCTGCCAGCCTGGCACTCTGGTACGGGACAGCAGCGGCCATTCTACGAGGTCCGCTCAAAATTGATTCCTCTCTGCGCCGAGGCCGGGATGTAGCCCGCTATATTTTGGTGGTCACGGCGGCGGCCATACTATCAACCGCAACCGGAGTGGCATTCCTGGCAGTGGATCACACGATCCGCTGGCATGACTACTGGCTGTCGGCACAAAACTGGTTTATCGGCGACGAGATCGGTCTGCTTGGATTGGCGCCATTTCTCTTGACCCACATCCTGCCCCGCATTCAAAGAAAGTTGACAGTCGTGGATTCTCAGTCGTCCACTCAGACAGTTTTCGCGTGGGAACGCTTCGAAGTGAAGCTGGGCCCGCTGCTTGAGGTCGTAGGCCAGGCGCTGGCGGTGCTCGCAGTGCTGTGGATCATGTTTGGACCCCGCTGGGGGCATCTTGAGCTGCTGTATCTAAGTTTCATCCCCATCTTGTGGATGGCCATACGGCATGGTATCCGGCAGGCGGTGACGGGCATCCTCGCTGTCAACTTCGGGATCGTGATTGCCATGCATCTATTTCCTCCCCCGCCCCTCTTGCTGGACAGAATTGGAATTCTCATGTTCGTGATGTCGGCCACGGGGTTGGTCGTAGGATCGACGGTTACGGAACGCCACCAGATTGCAAGCGAACTCCACGAACGAACCACGTACTTGAATGCTTTAATTGAAAATAATCCCTTGGGCATCGCTGTTCTCAACCGGACAGGGACTGTGGAACTGGCGAACCTGGCTTTCTCCAATCTCTTTGAACGCGAGCCAGGGGAACTTATTGGAGCCAACCTTGATTCTCTTTTGCCCAAGGCTACGGCGGCCAACGGCACACTTTGGTCCGAGCAAGTCATGGGCGGACATCCGTTGCGACAGACGTTACAGGCGCAACGCAAAGACGGAAGGAATTTCGATGTGGAGCTGCAGGCTGTTCCCCTGGTCATTGATGGCAGCATGCGTGGCGCTTACACCATCTGCCAGGATATTTCCGAACAAGTTCGGGCGTCGAGGGCGGAACGTGAGCATAGTGAGGCGCTCAGCCGGTTGATCAGGCAACTCGAAGTGCAAACCGGCCAAATGACACTGCTGAATGAGATGGCCGGCTTGCTCGAATGTTGCGCGACCACCAAGGAAGCCTGTTCGGTAGTAGACCAGTCGGTGCGCAAGCTCTTCCCGGAAGCTGTTTCGGGTGCTTTGTATACCTTCCGGGCATCGCGCAATCTGGTTGAGGTGGCAGTTTCTTGGGGAGAATCAGGCCGTTCTTATCCCGTCTTTGCTCCCGAGGCGTGTTGGGCCCTTCGTCGTGGCCAACCCCATTGGAGCAGCATGTCGGCAGGGGTTGCTTGCGCGCATTTGGCCGAAATGCCCGCTGGCGATTATCTTTGTCTGCCCATGGTGGGGCAGGGAGAAACGCTGGGCACGTTACATCTCCACTTTCCTCCTTCGGATCGTGAAGTGTCGGAGATGCAAGCTTCGCGTCAGCGCTTGGCCGCCAGTGCTGCGGCTCAGATAGCCCTTTCGCTTGCGAGCGTAAAGCTTCGCGAGAAACTTCGGGATCAGTCGATCCGAGATCCTCTGACCGGCCTGTTCAATCGGCGATTCATGGAAGAATCGCTACAACGTGAGCTGATTCGCGCTCGACGCAAAAACCATCCTCTTTCTGTTTTGTTCCTGGATATAGACCATTTCAAGCGCTTTAATGACACTTTTGGACACGATGCCGGCGATCTTGTTCTTCAGTCCGCCGCTGAGTTACTAACAGGTTTTTTCCGGGGAGACGACATACCCTGCCGGTGGGGCGGAGAAGAGTTTGCGGTGATTCTGCCGGATTCGACATCCCAGAATGCGGCGACCCGTGCCGATGAGTTGCGAAGTGAAGTCAAAAAACTCAATCTCCGATACCGAAATGTGGCCCTGGCGCAGATTACGGTATCCATCGGAGTAGCCGCTTTTCCGGAGCACGGATCCAATTGCGAAGAACTTTTTAGAATTGCCGATCGATGCCTATACCAATCTAAGTCGGCAGGCAGGGACCGCGTCACCGTTGGTATTTGATTAAGAACTTATAACTAATACACACGGTTTCTAGGGTTTGACTAAGTTATAGCTATCGCTTGCAACGCCGTTTGATTAGCGGACACGATTTTTGGAATCCTGACGGGACACGAATTTTGCGATTCAAGGCGAAAGCACAGTAACTACATGATAAATAAGACCTTACGAAGCGGCGCACTACAAGATACTGAGTGGCACGCTCCCTGCATAGGTAGAAAGGGATTGGCTGGGTCGTCTCGGGCAAAGGTTTCTACTTTTGGGTGACAGATTCCGGTCAATCCTACCCTCCCCCAATGGTCACTTACCCAATGTAATCTCGCAAAGAGGGGCGATAAGAGTTCTGATTGCACTTAGCTCCCTTAGGCAATGGTGCGATAGGAGTGGAAAGTAGTAACAGACCCGATTAAGTCCTCCCCCCGTATTACGAGAGCCACGTTTTGTTCCAAAAGAAGTCGCGCAGCGTCGGCTTGATGGTTTAAAGAGGGGGCTTCAAAATGGCAGAGATAAGTCGCTACGAGCCTGGTTCAGGGTCTATTTTCCGCGGCATTCGCCAGATCGAAAGCCGGGAGTGGTGGCTTTGGGGATTCGCCATTGTTGTGACCCTCATATTAACGTTCGGTATTGTTTCTTTGACCTTCTCTGCTTTCGAAACCACAAGAGAGGAGTTCTATTCACTAAACCTTAGAGAATGGGTCCGGGCCTTGGCTGCGTTGGTGCTTCTTTTCGATATCTATACGGCCTATCAACATCTCCAGTTTCAGCGTTTTCGCCGACAAGTCGCGGAGCAGGAGCGCATCTTTCGACTAATTACCGAAAACGCGGCGGATATGATTGCCGTGGTGGACCGGCAGGGGAAGCGGCTTTACAACAGTCCCGCCTACGAACAAATACTGGGATACAACTCCAAGGAACTAGCCTCAAGTTCGTCGATCGAACAGATCCATCCCAATGACCGCGTGCGGGTGATAGAAGCGGCGGAAAAAGCGTATCTGACAGGGCGTGGGGAACGCCTCGAATACAGAATTCGGCATAAAGACGGATCCTGGCGTGTTTTGGAATCGACGGCTAACGCCATTCCCGGGAGCAACGGCATGGACGATGCGAAGGGATTAGTCATCGTCAACCGCGATATTACCGAACGCAAGCGAGCAGAGGCTTTGCTGGAGCGTTATGCGTTGTACGATGGCCTGACTGAACTCCCAAATCGTGCGCTTTTTCTGGACCGCGTGCAGCGCGCAATCGCGCTCACCCGCCGGCGGTATGATTTTCGTTTTGCGGTCTTGTTCATCAATATCGACGGATTCAAAGTGTTCAACGATAGCCTGGGCCGTAGCGCAGGAGACCATCTACTGATTGAAGTGGCGCGGCGGTTGAAGAATTACCTGTGCGGAAGCGACACCATCCCGCGCTCTCGATCCCACGATAAGAACGGCGAAGCGCCGGTGGGTGAAAACACAGTGGCACGTCCGGGAGGCGACGAATTTGTGGTGCTGGCAGAAGAGATTCGCGATCCCAGCGATGCGATTCGCATATCGGAACGCATTCAAACCCTGCTTGCTGAACCATTCGAGATCGAAGGCCACGCAATTGTTATCGGTGCCAGTATCGGAATTGCATTCAGCAACGACGCGTCGACCCAGGCCAGCGACATGCTTCGTGATGCCGAAATCGCCATGCATCGCGCCAAACAAGCTGGAAAGGCCCGTTGCGAGGTGTTCGATAGTGGTATGCAATCGGATGCGGTTAACCGTTTGCAACTGGAGGCGGACTTACGCAAGGCCCTCGATCTGGACGAATTCCGCGTGCACTATCAGCCGTTAGTCTCCTTACAGAGCAATCGAATTATCGGATTCGAAGCCCTCAGCCGTTGGCAACGGCCGCATGGGATCGTGATGCCGGGTGAATTTATCAAAGTTGCCGACGAGATTGGAATCATCCTCCCCATGAACCGTAAGCTGCTCCGCGAAGCGTGTGAGCAGCTCCGACGCTGGAACACCCAATTCCCCTCGATGGCCCCTCTTATCATCAGCGCAAATATCACTGCCAAGCAATTCGCGCGACCAGAACTGGCAGCCGAGATTGCAGAAATCCTCGAGCAAACCGGCACGGATCCCAGTTGCGTCGATTTGGAGATCACAGAAAATATCGCGATGGCTGATGCAGACCGGTCTTCCGTTATCCTGGGCGAATTGAAGGCGCTGGGCGTTCGGCTCAGCATCGATGATTTTGGCACCGGCTACTCCTCTCTTTGCCGTCTTCAGAGGTTTCCCGTAGATGTGCTGAAGATTGACCGAGCTTTTGTTTCCGAGATGGACCGCGATCTCGAAACCCATGAAATAGTCCGCATCATCGTTATGTTGGCGCAGAATCTTGGAATGAAAGTTGTCGCGGAGGGCATCGAAAGACCAGAGCAAATGGCCATGCTCAAGCACATGGGCTGCGAGGTGGGCCAGGGTTATCTATTCTCGAAGCCTGTTGCCGCAGAAGGAATCGAGAAACTACTAGGGGCCTCTAGCGCAATAAGTGCCGGTGAGGTAGAAATTGCCGCCGCTGCAAGATGTTCTCTCTCTTGAGATTCCTGTTCTTGAGATGTCTGGGTTTGAGCCCGGGGCATGTTTTGCCGTTGGGCCCGCACGAAGCGAGGTGTTTTAATTTTATTTTCCAGCGCTTGCTGCCTTGGCCACCGGACCGCGGTCGAGTATCTCTCGCAGACGCTTACCAAGCGATGCCAACCGGATGGGCTTCTGCAACAGCACAAGCTCAGGATTGAGAACCTGCCGGCTTGAAAGCAAGTTATCTGAATATCCAGACATAAAAACTATTTTGGTTTCAGGATGAATGCTCGCAAGCTGCTCTGCCAGTTCCCGGCCGCTCATTTGCGGCATGATCACGTCCGTAAGCATGAGATGAATAGGATCTTCAAACTGCCTCGCGATCAACAAGGCTTGAGGACCACCGCTTGCGGAAAGCGTCTGATATCCGTTCTGCCGGAGATACTCTGCGATCGACTCTCGAACCGTAGGTTCGTCTTCAACCAGAAGAATGGTTTCCGTGGCTGGAGATAATGTCTCAGTTGTTTCTTCAATGTTCTGCCGGATTGCCGGTTCGGCGCGCGGAAAAGTGATGGCGAATGTTGTGCCACGGTCCACTTCGCTCTCGACGAAAATCTTGCCTCCGCTCTGCTTCACGATGTCGAACACGATTGCCAAACCGAGCCCAGTCCCCTTTCCCGCCTCTTTGGTGGTGAAGAAAGGTTCGAATATCTGCGACTTGGTTGCGTCGTCCATACCGCAACCGTTATCGGCAACAGAAATCAGGATATGGCTGGATGCGGTGTTGGGAGATTCTATGCCGCTGCCGCTCGCATCAGGCCCGCTGTCGCCGACCTCGATCAGAACCTGGCCCCCATCCGGCATTGCGTCGCGGGCGTTAATCACCAGATTCATCACCACCTGCTCTATCTGAGTGGAATCTGCTTTGATAAACGCCTGAGCGCTGCGCGGCGAGAATTTTATATCGATATTCTCGGGTACCAATCGCCTCAGCATCTTAAGCTGATCGTTGATGAGTGCGTTCAGATCGAGCACATGCGGAGAAAGCACCTGCTTGCGGCTGAAAGTGAGAAGTCCCTTGGTAAGCGAGGCCGCCCGGTCAACCGCTTTAGTAATTTCATCGAGATACTTCCGCCTGCTATCGTCCTCTGGGATTCGCAATTGCAGCAATTCCGAGTAGCTGCTGATCGCCATGAGAACGTTGTTGAAATCGTGCGCAACGCCGCCAGCCAGCCGTCCTACGGCTTCGATCTTCTGCATTTGCCGCAATTGCTGTTCAAGTTCGCGCTGCTCGGTAATGTCCTGAACGACCCCTTCGAAATGCAGGAGCTGCCCGTGAGCATCCCGTGCCACGCGGGCACTTTCCGAAACCCAGATCACTTTTCCATCTTTGCGATGAGCCTGGTATTCAAAGTTCTGGACTACCCCGCGCCGCCTCATGAGGCTGACAAACTCCTCGTGCATTTCCGGATGCACATATTGCTGCGTTCTTACGTCGGTTCTTGCCTCAATCATCTCGTCTGAGGAGTCGAAACCGAACATGCGAGCGAGCGCAGGATTTGCCGAGATGTATTTTCCCTGCGGAGTGGCCTGGTAGATACCTTCGATTGCATTCTCGAAAATCGTCCGGTACTTTTGTTCGGTCCTGCGAAGCACCTCTTCGGCACGTTTGGTTTCGGTGATATCGGTGAGGAAGGCGATAATGCCTTTGATCTTGCGGTTCTCATCCCACACAGGAGTTGCCGAGAGACTGATCGCTACCGATGCTTCGTCTTTCTTGCGGCCTCGCAATTCAATGCCAGTAAGCGTTTCGCCGGCGAGGAGGCGTTTGTGCAAGAGTAAGGATTGTTTGGTACCGCCTTCAAGCGTGAGGGGACTCTGCTGGCCCAACACTTCTTGTTCACTCCAGCCAAAGACTGCTTGCGCGGCCGGATTCCACAAGGTCACCCGGCGCTTGGTATCAACCGCGATGATTGGAATGGGAGATGCATAGATGCTGGTTTCACTCGCTTTACGGAGCGCATCTTGCGTCTGCTTGAACGCGGTAATGTCCCGGCCAATAGCCGATGCGCCAACCACGTTCCCATCAGAATCGAGTACGGGAGAAATGCTTATCGAAACATCGAGCCGCCGCTGGTCTTTCGCCACTCGTACTGTCTCGAAATTATTTGTCTTAATCCCCTTTTGTACCTCTTCGCGAATCGTAATCGCCTCTGTAAGACGGTCCGAAGGCGAGAGGATGGAAATGCTTTTGCCCATTACGTCCGCGCTGGGGTAGCCGAACATAAGTTCGGCGCCTTTGTTCCAGCTGGTAATCCGGCATTTCAGGTCGGTCCCGATAATAGCGTCTTGCGACGACTCGACAATGGCAGCCAGCCGAACCAGCGTTTCTTCGGCAAGGCGGCGGGCCGTGAGATCGCGAATGTAAACGATAAATGTTGTTTTTTTATCGATTCGGGTACTGGTCACCGTAAGTTCGGCGGGGAATTCCTCCGCGCCTGCGCGCATCACTTTGGTCTCAAGCCGCGTGCCCAGAAGCTCTACTCCCCTGGAGGCGACGGAAGCGAAAAGCTCGCTGCGCAAGTGAGGGCGTAGTGCCGAAGGAAGGATGGTTTCGGATAGATCTTTGCCTAAAACCGCAGCGCGGGAAATCCGGAGTGTTCGCTCGGCGGCGGCGTTGAATTCTATGATTTTGCCCCGCTCGTCGACCCAAATAATACAGTCCAGGGCAGAATCAAGCACAGCCTGATACCGGGCATCCTCTTTACGAGAAGGCTTTGATTGCCGAACGACGGCGCCGGTATCTGCAATCTTTCTCATGATCGTCGAGAACGCGACCTCGCGTCAGGAGTGACTGCCCGCCGTTCGCTGGGTGTACGAATCAGCTCATTCCCCTAACAGATCGTGGATCTTATCCCTCAATACATTTAGGCGAAATGGTTTTCGTAAGGTCGCGTGCTGGGGCACTTTTCCGGCGTCCCCATTCGGTCTGCCGGGGTCGCCAGACATGTACAGAATCTTGAGGTCAGGATGTAGTCCGAGCAACTCAGCAGCCACCTGATGCCCACTCATCTTGGGCATGAAAATATCTGCAATCAGGATGTCGAGAGCGGAGCGGCTTTGCTGCACCAGACTTAACGCCTCACTGCCAGTTCTCGCTTGCAACACCTTGAACCCTTCCATCATCAGGAATTCCGCCGCTGGAATACGAACCGCATCGTCATCCTCCACGATCAGGACTGTTCTTGCTATCGCTGGAGTTCGGTGAAGAGGCGGGTTTCGTGTTTCGACGGCCTCTTTTCCCGATAGAGGGAAATAAAGTTTAAAACTGGTCTCAGCCGTGGGGTTGATCGAAAAACGCGCCAGCCCACGGCAGTCCTTGAGAAGTCCTCGCACCGCCGCAAGGGACAGATTAACTCTCTCGCTCTGATCGAGACCCGCATTCACACCGGAATCGTGAACCGCAGTGGTGTCATTTTCTATCGAAAGAACGACATACTTACCAGGTTCCGCTCCATCTTGTTTGTCAATAAAGTCGCTGTCGAGACGGGTGAGTGAGGTTGAAACCGTCAGCTGTCCAGTTGAAGGCATGGCATTCCGCGCGATCAAAACAAGAGCGAGCAATGTCTGCTCAATATCAATTCGGTCGGCGTGAATGATTCCAGATTTCGCATCGAGCTTTAGCCTGAAGCCTGCCTGCTCACCCAGGAGTTCCTTCATAAGCTCGCCGATCCCTGTGACCAGGCCATCCAGCTCCAGCAGTTGCGGCGAGTAGCTGTGCCGCCGGCTGAAGTCTAGAAATTTCTGAATCAACGATGTCGCTCGCGTAGCATGTTTTAGTACCTGCTCTAACTCACGCCGATTGGTGCTCGTCTTTCTTAATTCCAGCTCCGCATAGCCGGTAACTGCCATCATGATGTTATTGAATTGATTTGCCATGGCCTGCGCGAGCTCGCCAACCAACTCGATTTTGTGTGTCAGCAGAAGAGATCGTAGATCCCCTTGCGGTTCAGCACCGCGGCGACTTATCTTTTTGGCAACAATAGGCTTCATGGAATCACTCTCTCAACTCACTTGCTTGATTAGTGCGCTTTAATGGTCTTTATCACGACGGTACTTCCCCTCTAAACGGTCAGTCAAATTACCCGCGTAATACAAGAAACACTGTACTTGCTAAATAAACACCGGCCATTTGCGGCAATCGAGCGGGGTGCGTTTCAACGGCTTAGCAGAAATGGATTAGTTGTTCTGAATCTCGCTGTCTGCATTTCGTAATGGTGCAATGCCTTCGAACATTCGAGCAGAGCCTCACTTTCCTGGCCCTTGTTATCAATGGTTTCCGCGTTTGCAGGTTTGGCTGTCTAAGTGCCTAATCAGGTGGTATGAACGCCAAAGTACTTATCGTCGATGATGATGACCAGTTAGTCTCGGCCTATTTGGACTATCTAACAGGGCTTGGATATTCCGTGGATACTGCGGGAGAAATTGAGGAGGCACAAACGCTGCTAACTCATTTTCGATACGCGGTAGTGATTACAGACCTTCGCCTGAGCCGACTTAGCTTTGGCGGGCTCGATCTGGTGAAGTTCATTCGCAATGCCTCCCTGGCCACCCGCGTAGTCGTGCTAACGGCCTATGGCTGGCCAGAGCTCAAGGCAGAGGCTGCCAATGAGGGCGTGGACGTGTTTCTCAGGAAACCGATGCGCCTTTCGGATCTTGCAAGAACCGTGGCCGTGCTCAGTGGAGGTGCCGCGTGAGGAAATCGTTGCTGGATAGGATCCTCGACCCGCAGCAATTGTCCGTTCGATTTCAACCCATTTTTTCTATCGGACTTGGGGAACATCAACTCCACAGTGTAGAGGCACTGATTCGTGGACCACGGGGCACACACTTCGAGGCAGCTCCGATACTGTTCGATTACGTGCGCCGCAAGAAAGAGGAAAGAGCGGTAGATAACAGCTGTATTGCAGCAATATGCGCGGAGGTTGCCGGTTTGCCTCGTGAACTTCGAATCAATGTCAATGTTCATGCCGCAACCCTCGGACAGAATCCCGGCTTTGTGGATTCTCTCCGCCGGCAGGCTTATAAGCATTCCTTGTCGTTGGATCGTTTTACGGTGGAGATCGTGGAATATGCTCCTACTTGCGACATTCCTGAGTTGTCTCGTACCGTTGCCAGCTTGCGGAAAGCAGGTATGCGCATCGCGCTTGACGATGTGGGGGTCGGACAGTCTAACTATCGCATGATGCTGGATTGCCATCCCGAATACTTCAAGCTCGACGCGTATTTCGTACGCGATCTAAAGAACGATTCGAAGCGCCGCGCGGTAGTCGAATCGGTAGTGACTTTCGGAAAGGCGCTACACAGCGCGGTGGTAGCCGAAGCAGCCGAGTCCATCGACGACATCACCATACTCGGCGACATGGGAGTCGAATTTGTGCAATGTAATCTTCTTTGCCCCGCAGTAACACTGGAAGAATTACGGGCGAAGAATATCCTGGGTGAGCCCGCTAACCGGTTCGCGTTTGCGCAAAGTGCGGGAGTAGAAACCAAAAGCATAAAGGATATAGGGCATATCCCCAGCGGTTCCGCTTTGTTCGTCTAATTGCGCCCGTTAGGATGGACGATTCCGAAAGTCTTAATTTTGTTGTAGAGAGAGCTTCTTGTCATGCCAAGCCGCGTCGCCGCACGAGACACATTCCATTGCTCGGACGTCAACACCTTTTGGATATGGAAGCGCTGCATTTCACGAAACGTGAGGTGGGACGGGTCTTCGTTGCTCTCGGCTGCGCTGGAAACGTACTCCAAGCGCAAATCCCGTGGTTGAATTGTATCCCCTGTGGCCAGCAGGACCGCTCGTTCCATTACGTTTTTTAACTCTCGGATATTGCCAGGCCACGGGTACGTTGTCAGGGTCTCCAGAGTTCGTTCGGAAAGAATGAGATGAATTCGCCCCAGATCCACCGCCATGCGTTGGAAAAAATGTTGCGCCAACAAAGGAATGTCTTCGACCCGCTCGCGTAGCGCGGGCATGCGAATCACTACTGTGCTTACTCGGAAATAAAGATCGCTGCGAAATTTCTTCTCGCGAATCTGTTGAGCCAGATCGGCGTGGCTCGCGGCAATCAACCGAATGTCTAAATGGCGTTCCTGGACATCCCCCAGCCGTCGAAATTGTTTCTCTTCCAGAATCTTCAATAGCTTTGGCTGGATTTGGAGATCCATGTCTCCAATCTCATCCAGAAAGACGGTGCCTTTCTGCGCGACTTCGAGTAAACCTAGTTTCCGCTGGAGGGCGCCGGTAAAAGCGCCAGCCTCGTGACCGAACAGTTCGCTTTCGAGAAGCTCTTTTCCGAAGCCGGCACAGTTCAGATCGACGAAAGGTTCTTCTGCTCGGGGGCTATGATCGTGGAGCCACCGCGCCAGGATGCCCTTTCCGGAGCCGGTCTCTCCCGCAATCAGCACCGGACAGTGGCTGCCACAAACTCTTTCCGCCTCTTCCGCCACCTTCTGAATGGCTGCACTCACGCCGACAAACGGATCTACCGATTCGCGTTTTTCTTTCACCTTGCCCGCAAGCTGCTTCTGGTGATTTCGTTGGTTCTTTAAGACTCTCTCTAATACAACAGCAATCGCCGCCATTTGCACCGGCTTGGTAAAGAATTGTTCGGCTCCTTCTTTCATCGCCTGGACCGCCAATTCAATCGTTCCATTGCCGGTGAGCAAGATCACCGGCACCGAACTATAGGATTGCTTTAGATAGGGAAGCAGATCCATCGCCGTTCCATCCGGCAGAGAGTAGTCGAGGATCGCCGCATCCGGGGTGGAATTCCGGAAGCTCTGCCGAATGGTCTCGCAGGTTGTGGCCTCAATCACTTGATAGTCTTGCGCCTGAAGAAATTCGCTCAAGGCAAATCGAAGTGACTTATCGTCCTCGCCGATCAGAACTCGTTTTTTCGACATGCGGATTCCGGTCTCAGAGGTGGCCGCGGGGACAAAAACAGTACCTGGGCAGAAGGCTCTGAGAGTTATGAAACTTTAATCCTCTTTAGTAAGAGGAAAACAGATCACCTTCGTAACTGATAGCCGCCGTACGGTTACTTAGCCGAGGGTTCCGGGTCACCAGGCTTTAAATGTCACTACGGTAATTAGCCGTTCCTCATTTCCCATGTAAATCTGGCATGAGACCTACGCTCGCAATCGTTCGCCTTGGTGAAGTGATGTCGTATTCAGCGGAGCCAATTCCACCGGCAACCATTCTGGTCGCAGACGACCAAGCTGCCAATCGAGAATTGCTCGAAGAAGTGCTTTCTGCGCATGGCTTCAAAGTTGTTTCCGTAAGCGATGGTCAAGCCGCTCTGTCCGCCCTGTCCGAGCACCAGATCGATTTGGCGCTTTCGGATGTGATGATGCCGGGATTAAACGGCTTTGAACTGTGCGACAAGATCAAGTCCAATCCTGAGACGTACCTGATCCCAGTCATTCTGGTGACTTCTCTGGGCGATAAGCAGGACCGCCTGCAAGGAATCAAATCGGGCGCGGACGACTTTCTAACTCGCCCTATCGATCAGGTTGAATTGCTCGCCCGTGTTCGTTCTCTCCTAAAACTTAAAATGCGCACTGATGAATTGGAGCGGGCTGAATCTGTCCTGTTCACACTCGCGCGCAGCATTGAAGGCAAGGACCCGTATACGCACGGTCACTGTGAGCGCCTAGCTGAGTATTCTGCCCACCTTGGGGAGCAACTGCAGCTACCGGAAAGCCAGATAACAGCCTTACGAAGAGCAGGAGTCGTCCACGACATTGGAAAAATCGCAATTCCAGATTCCATTTTGCTGAAGCCAGCCAGCCTTTCGCCGGACGAATGGAAGTTGATGCGAGAACATTCCGCGGTAGGAGAACGCATTTGCGCGCCCTTGAAGTCCTTTCGCCTCGTGCTGCCCATTATTCGCCATCATCACGAGAAATACGACGGCTCGGGCTATCCCGATGGGCTTCGCGGCGAGGCCATACCCGTCACCGCCCGTGCGTTACAGATTGTGGACGTTTATGACGCGCTTACGACCGAGCGGCCGTACAAACATGCCTTCTCCATCACCGATGCCCTTCAAACCATGAAGCAGGAAGTGGCCAGAGGCTGGTGGGATCCAAACATTTTCGACCAATTTGAGCGACTTGTAAGAACGGGCACCGCAGATTTTCTGTCCCGCGGTTCCGCGGCCGGCAGCTAGCTAGAGAATACGAACTGCTTCCCAGATCGTTTCTGATGAATGGCTGTAAGAGTTTCCTTATGAAGGAGTCCCGGTGAAAACATCTGTCCGCGTTGGGCAATGGGTTTCGAAAGCCAGGTGGCGGATCTACCTTCTGTTTTTTCTGCTCATGGTGGTCCCGATTGCTCTGTTCGCCTACTCGATTAGCCAGGTTCTGCAGCACCAGACACAGAAGCAAGCCAAAACTGAGAGCGCTCAAATCGCGCGGGTCTCAGCAACTTTGGCCGAAGAGAACTTTCGCGCAAGCATTACTTTCCTTCAGTCCATTGCGAGCCGACGTACCTTCAACCACGCTTTTAAAGACGGAGATTTGAAGGTCCTTGCCTGGCATCTCCAGAATGCGAGGTCCTTGCGCCCGGACTTCTCATTTGTCAGCGTCTACGCCCTCGACGGCACGATGCAAGCAATTGTTCCCGAGCAGCCTGAGCTGATAAACCGAAGTTTTGCTTATCGCGATTGGTACCAAGGTTTTATCCGGCAAAACAAGCCCTACGTTTCCGGGGTATACAAGTCCGCCGTCGCACCCTATGAACTGGTTGTTGCGATTGCCATTCCAATCCTGAATGACCAAGGCAAACCCATAGGAATCCTTATGGGCGCCGATGCGATTGACACCATCAGCCAGCGCCTTGTAGATACGCGACTCGAAGGCGGATGGACAATTCTGCTTGTCGACCAACAGGGCCAGATGGCCGCACGGCAGAATATCGACGCTCACGCCGAGGCCATCAGCCTTGCGGATTACGAACCCGTTAAGCACCTACGCGAGAGAGAGGCGGGCGATGGGATTTTTGTGCGTGATGGGAAGACTGCATTCACCCACTACGAGCCAATCGATCAATTCCAATGGGGAGTGATCGTGGAACAGCCGGTTGCGATTCAGCAACAGGCGATCCGGCTGGTGCAAAACCGGGTATGGATTCTCGGATTCGCGTTCTTGTGCGTGGGATGGGCGTTGACCATTTTCCTGGGGTCGCTTTATTCGCAACTCGAGACCGGCAATCGCTTCATGGATCTTTCGCTCGACATGCAGTGCACGATTGGCTTCGACGGGATGTTCCGGAATCTGAATCGCAGTTGGGAAAGAGTTTTGGGTTTTACAGCGGAGGAACTTGCGGCCAGGCCGCGCATGGAGTTCATTCATCCGGACGACCAGACTAGAACCTCCGCGGTATTTGCCCGCATTCAGGAAGGAGAATCCGCGGTCGCATTTGAAAACCGTTATCGCTGCCGGAATGGCGACTACAAATGGCTTCTATGGAATGCGGTCTGCGTGCCCGAAGAGCAGCTCATTTATGCCGTTGCCCGTGACATCACCATTCGGAAGGAAGCGGAAGGTGAACTGAGCGCCAGCGAAGAACGCTATCGCAAGTTGTTTGAACTGAATCCCCAGCCAGCATGGATTTACGATCGCGAAACGCTTCGCTTCCTGGCCGTCAACCGCGCCGCCATCAATGCTTATGGGTATTCCAGAGAAGAATTCTTATCGATGACGATTCGCGACATCCGTCCCGCCCGCGAGATACCAGCTCTCCTCGCGCGTTTATCTTCTTCGCGTGACGCCATCCGCAGCGAAGGAGTGTGGCCGCATCAGAAAAAGAATGGCAGCCTGATTTACGTCGAAATAACTTCGTACGAGCTTACCTTCGATGGTCGCGCCGCTGAATTCGTGATTGCCGTGGACATCACGGAAAAGAAGCGGGCACAAGAAGAGCGCGAAAAAATTATGGCGAGCCTGGAGGCCGCAAATCGCGAATTGGAACTTCGCAATCGCGAAGTCGAGCGCGCCACGCATATGAAGAGCAAATTCCTGGCGAGTATGAGCCACGAACTTAGAACGCCGCTGAATGCGATTGTGGGATTCTCTGACCTCCTGTCTGACGAAAGCCCCGGCCCGCTCAATCCCAAGCAAAAGCGCTTTGTCGGTCACATCAAGCAAGGTTCGGCGCACTTACTGCAATTAATCAATGACATCCTGGATCTTTCGAAGATCGAGGCCGGCTTGCTCGAACTAAGATGCGAAGACTTCAAACTAAACGACGCGCTGCCTGAGGTTCTATCCACGATTCGCCCCCTGGCGATGGCAAAGAATATTCAGATTGAACAAAGCGTGCCTTCTGAACTGGCAGTCTATGCCGACCGCGTTCGCTTCAAACAGATTCTCTATAACCTTCTCAGCAATGCCGTGAAGTTCACGCCGAAGGATGGTCGAATCGAGGTTGCGTGCTGCAAGGACGAAAACTTCGTTTGTATTTCCGTGACGGACACGGGGATTGGCATTGGCCCTGAAAATCATGCGATGGTCTTCGAAGAGTTCAAGCAGGTTGAAGGAACCGCAGCTGCCGCGCAGCAAGGAACCGGTCTCGGGTTAGCCATCACCAAACGTCTGGTTGAGCAGCAGGGCGGCACGATTGGGTTGAAGAGCGAGATTGGAAAAGGCAGCTGCTTCAGCCTTACTCTTCCCGCGGGCCTGGCCGACGATGAAACCCGTCGTATCAACAGCACCTCATCCAACCCTTCCGCCGCAACGGCCGAGCAAAAACCTTTAATTCTCGTCGTGGATAACGAACTGCCGGCACGCGAACTCATAGCCAGCTATCTGGAATCAGATTACCGCGTAGTGATGGCCGAGTCGGGCACTGAATGCATCCGGAAAGCCAGGACACTCAAACCTGCTGCCATCACCCTTGATGTGCTGATGTCGGAGGGTGATGGCTTTCAAGCTTTAGCCGCTTTGAAAGCGGCACCCGAAACCGAAAATATTCCCGTTATTGTGGTGTCGATTATCGATAGCAAGCAAGTCGGATTTGCTCTCGGCGCGGTCGACTATCTCATCAAGCCTGTCAATAAGCTGGCGTTGGTGGAGTCGCTTCGGAAACACATCCCTGATCCGGACGACGACGACTCCGCAATTCTTTTGGTGGATGATGACGTTAGAACGCTAGAGTTGCTGGAGGAGACCTTGCGCTCGGCTGGATACCAGACTCAAGTCGTTCAGCACGGCGCTCGGGCTCTAGAAGTACTCTCTTCGAAACTCGTCGGCGCTGTGGTACTTGACCTTATGATGCCTGGCATGGATGGTTTCGAGCTCATCCGCCACATACGCCATAACCATGCACTGAAAAGCCTGCCGATTTTTGTCATGACCGCGAAAAACCTCACCCAGGATGAACTCAAACTTCTGAATGTGGAGACACAGGCATTGATTCAGAAGAATGGGTCCTGGCATCAGCAGATCCTGTCCGAGATCCGTCAGGCGATTCAAAGCCAAGCCAAGGCGCGCGCAGCGAGGCAATCGTGAAGATTCTTATTGCGGAAGATAACCCGGTAAATCGCGAGCTGTTGCGTGAGCTTCTCGAGCTGCGCGGATTCGAAGTATTCGAAGCATGCAATGGCCAGGAAGCTTTGGAAATGATCGGGCAGGTTTGTCCCGATCTGTTAATACTCGATCTGGGAATGCCGATACTCGATGGTTTTGGCGCGATACGAAAGATCCGTGCCACTCCAGAGACGGCTCAACTGCCCGTGTTGGCCGCTACAGCATATGCGATGAGAGGAGATCGAGACCAGGTTCTGAAGGAAGGTTTCGATGCTTATGTATCGAAGCCGATTAATCCTACCGCACTCAACCAGGAAATTGACCGCCTCATCGGCGGGCGGAAGCCCGATGCGACGGCGGCAGCTAAAAACTAGGTTCGAGAAATAATTTTTTTGTTTTATCCCCCGATTCCATCCATGTTCTCAATTTCTGTAATGAACTCCCGTATGGCTTCCACGTTCTTGACATGCTCGAAGCGAATTCCCTGCCGTTTCTCCGCAACCCAGACCACAGTCCCGTCTGCATCGATCACAGTTCCAGAAGAGGGCAAGCGAAAAGACAGGCGCACACGCTGCCCAGGCTTAAGATTTTCGACATCGATCAGCATTCCACCCTGACTGAGGTTCCAGGTTTTTCCTGTTGATTGACGGGAATCGACGGTACACGTGACGTCAGTGTGCAATGGAACTCTCAGGAATCGCCGCCGGCATTCGTATAGCGACCCTCGCACGGTGCGATACAAGTTCGTAAGTTTATGCCGGTCAACGGGTTTCTGAAGGTAGAAGGTCGCACCGCTGGCAAACACTCGTTGCATGGTCTGCCGGTCGTCGCGTCCGGTAACGATGATAATGGGCGTGGATCTGTTCCACGACGAATTGCGAATCCAGCGCGACAAGTCGAATCCGTTCATGCTGGGCATTTCCAGATCAAGAAAGATTCCGTCGAAACGCTCGCGATTCACCAGTTCAGCGGCTTTGCTGCTTTCGCCGACGCCGCGCACGTCTGCCTTAAGAGATGAAAACACCTCTTCCATCAGCTCAAGGCTCGCCACGTCGTCTTCCACCACAAGGAGCCTAAGGGCAGCCATCTGTACCGGTTCCATTTCTGCTGCTCTTCAGCTGTTTCACCATCTGTAAGACGCTATCGTATCTACAACTACCAGCGCGAGCAGACCACACATATTTGTGGCCGGCTGCCCGCTTCCGTGGCACACGACTGCCATATTTGTCTCCGTCCAATGCCCGGGCAATGTCGAGCAGCGCCGCGGAACCGCAAGCGAAACAATTTGCGCGCCCGGAGGTGATCATTTCGCAGTCCAGGCAAAGGCTCGCAAGCTGCAAAGGTACAATATTGAGTTCTGAAGTATTCATCGCTCGCTCGCCTGTTCTCGACCGTCGTCCAGAATGTCGATGTCATCCGCTTCAATCTCTAGGGTGCGATCAAGGGCAGGCCAAGGGGCAATCGTTCCGGGCACTGCCATCCCAGGGTCGAAGCGAAAGCGGAAGCGCCGCGTTTCTGTTGTCGGCTTTAAATCGTTCTTGTTCTTACCTAGGGGAAGACCGTAGTTGTAAGTAAGGAGCAAATCAGATTCGTCGTCTTCAGGAGCCAGAGTCGAGTGTGCCATGCTCTAACTGAATGCAATCCGCGCGCCACCCTTCCGGCAATCGGGTTGAGTGAGCACGGCCAATACCTTACGAGTCCTTGTTCCCAACTTCATTCTGGAAAAAGTGTCTGCATTACGAGAGTTGAACAGTGAGAACTCCGTGGGAAAGCTTTGCCTGATAAGGATCGGGAAGATTCGCATTCGCATCTTTCGACGCAGCAGACCTGTTACCAT
>Ga0209530_1000129_pt1 | contig 66130 bp, 62 predicted proteins | sample BlaSpr_A8_Ref_O1_FD_187987 | JGI IMG/M metagenome (GOLD analysis project Ga0209530, IMG submission 187987) | Forest soil microbial communities from Thunder Bay, Ontario, Canada - Black Spruce, Ontario site 2_A8_Ref_O1 (SPAdes) (version 2) | ecosystem: Environmental > Terrestrial > Soil > Boreal...
AAATCCGCAAGCACCATGATTCTAAGGATTTTACAAAACAGGGGGAGGAGGGCCCACACCCTCAGGACCTTCGTCATCCCAATATTATTTCTCCCTCCCGGACCGACGAGCACCATCGCAGGAAACTTATGCTAGCCTCTTAAGTTCGACGGCCGGTGCGAGCACGAATGGCATGAGCGTCAAACGACGAAATCCTAACCATGTTCCAGCCAGATCTTCTGCGCGATAAGCGCATCCTCATCACGGGTGGTGGTACGGGCCTGGGCAAAGCTATGGCGCGGCGCTTTCTCGAACTCGGCGCCACCGTTTACATCTGCGGCCGGCGCGAAGACGTGCTGGAGGAAACTGCCGCTGAACTCACTCCCGTGGGATCGGTTCATGCTATGCCCTGCGACGTGCGGAACCTCGATGCTGTGGAGGGCATGATCGAATCAATTTGGCAAGATGGTCCGCTGGATATTCTGGTAAACAATGCGGCGGGAAATTTTATTGCGCGGACCGAGGAACTTTCGCCGCGCGCGTTTGAATCAGTAATCGGTATCGTGCTGCTGGGTACGTTGCACGCCACCATGGCTTGTGGCCGGCGCTGGCTGAAAGAAAAAAATAAGGGAACAGTCCTCAGCATTTCGGCGACTTACGCGCCCGTAGGTTCAGCCTATGTGGTGCCTTCGGCGGTCTCGAAAGCCGGAGTGGAAGCGCTGATGAGAAGCCTGGCAGTGGAGTGGGGCAATCGCGGGATCCGCATGAACGCCATTGCTCCCGGCCCGATTCCTACGCAAGGTGCGTTCTCACGTGTGCTGCCGCGGCCCGAGCTTGAGGAGCTTGCGCTCGACCGTAATCCGCTCCACCGGTTTGGTACTACGGAAGAATTGGCGAATCTCGCGGCGTTCCTGGTAAGCGACGGATCGGGATATATCAATGGCGAAGTGATCCGCATGGACGGCGGAGAATTTTTGCAGGGAGCCGGAGAATTCAGCAACCTGGGACGTGTCCTAACCGAACAAGATTGGGAAGCGATCAAGCCGCGAAAAAAGAAAAGTTAATAGCGCTCCAGTTTTCCTTTAGTCACGCGTGGGATAGACCAGCCACTTCAGCAGCATGTTGACCAGGCTGAGCACGATTGCTCCGATGAAGGCTGCAAAAAATCCGCGCACTTGAAATCCGGGAACCAGCGCTGAGGCGAACTTCAGCATCAGCGCATTGATAACCCACCAGAACAGCCCCAGCGTGATCAGGGTCAAAGGAAACGTAATAATTTTAAGCACTACACCAATAGTCGCGTTGATGAACCCGATGACCAGCGCGGCGATCAGCGCCGCGGCTACACCGCTTACGTAAATGCCCGGCACCACGCGCGACACGATCCACACCGCCAATGCGCTTAGCACCCAGTTCAAAAGCATCCGCATGATAGCTCCTTGCACAGCTGACGACGACTACTGCAAATGTTCAGGAAACACTATACCAACTCCCGCCGTTAGGGCTTGCGTTTGTGCAGCTGCCCCTGCAGACGGGGCTTTACGGTAAACTACACAATTCAACGTTGAGGAGGATGTGTATGGCTGAAGCGGCAGTGAGCGGTTCCGAATTCAAGAAGCAACTGCGGCAGGGATCGCCCAGGATGGGGTTATTCCTTAATTCGCATAGTCCCACGGTGGCGGAGCAACTGGCGCACAGCGGATATGACTGGTTGCTGGTCGATACCCAGCATGGGCCGATGAACTATGAAAAACTTTCGGCGATGCTCAGCGGCATCGCGAATGGTGGTGCGAAATCTCTGGTGCGCGTAGGCGGGTACGATGACCGTCCGGGCATCCAGCAGGCCCTCGATCTCGGCGCCGACGGCGTGCTGGTCCCTTATATCAATACAGCCGAAGAAGCGCGGCAGGCGATCAGTTGCACGAAGTATCCGACCGTGGGGACACGTTCAGTTTATTTTCCGCAGCGCAGCATGAACAAGGCGGGGCTTTTAGGCTACGCGGGAAATTTTAACAATGACGGCATTATCGCTCTACAGGTAGAGACCGCTTCCTGCATCGAAAACATCGCGGAGATTGCGGCCGTTCCGGGGGTCGATATTCTGTTTCTTGGCCAGAACGATCTTTGCATGTCGATGGGACTTTACAACAAATACGAATTTCCTCACATGTACACATCCCCCGAACTCGACGCTGCCACCAAGAAGCTTGTCGAGCATGCACGCAAGAACAATGTAATTCTCGGACTTTTCCTGTTCGGCACGGCGCGGGTCGGTGAGTTTCTGGAAAAAGGGTTCACCTTCATCAGCGTGGGTAATGATCTGCATCATGTTCTAACGCAGGCCGGGGCTTACGTCGGCGATATGGAGAATGTGTCGAAAGAAAAGGGCAAGCCGTGGAAGCGGCGTCCGACCGCGTTGTTCTAGAAATTCTTTCCTCAACTTTTGAACTCACCATTTCTCATTATTCAATGAACATGCAGTCTCCGTAGGAGTAGAAACGATATCCTGCGGAGACCGCATGTTCGTATGCGCGCAGAATATTTTCTTTACCACCGAAGGCGCTCACTAGCATCAGCAAAGAAGATTGTGGCAGGTGAAAGTTCGTGAGCATGGCTCGGACTGCTTGAAATTCGAAGCCCGGATAGATGAACAAGTCCGCCGCCGCATCTCCAGCTTCCACACTGCCTGATCCCAGGCGAATCGCGTGCTCCAGAGCGCGGACGGTGGTAGTTCCGATTGCCACAATGCGCCGGGAACTGCGAAGGGCTTGATTGATGGCGGCGGATGCTTCCGGGGAGATCGTGTATTTTTCTACGTGGATCTTGTGATCTTCGACACGCTCGACGCGAATCGGCTGAAAAGTCCCGAGCCCAACGTGGAGAGTGATTTGGGTGGTTTCTATTCTACTTTCCTCGATGCGGCGCAGAATCTCGGGAGTGAAATGTAGCCCTGCCGTGGGCGCTGCCACCGACCCTCTGGGCTCGGCATAAACAGTTTGATAGCGGTCGTGATCCTGGGAAGAATCGGCGCGTGAGATGTAGGGCGGAAGAGGCACGTGCCCAATGCGGTCGAGGATGCCAAAGAAATCCAGAACCGGATTGAAGCGGATGCGGCGTTCGCCAAACTCGCCGCGGGCGAGCACCTCGGCTTGTAAATCATCCTGCGCGCCAAAGAACAACCGTTCCCCTATGCCGATTTTGCGACCCGGACGGACCAGGCACTCCCAATCGTTAGGTTCGGTGGAAAGCTGCTGGGTTAGCAGGACCTCAATCCGGCCATGGAGGAAATCACGGCTCGCCGGATTCTGCGGGCTAACCGGCTGAGCGCGCGTACCCTGGCGTCGTCCATAGAGGCGCGCGGGAAAGACTTTGGTGTTGTTGAAGACCAACAGGTCGCTGGGGCGTAGCAGGTCCGGAAAGTCGCAAAAAGTACGATCGGACCAGATTTGATCGGACCAGATTTGATTTGGCAAAGACCGATCGCGCAAGCTTCCGGTGCCGCGCTGAACGTGCAGCATGCGGGAAGAGTCGCGGCTGGGAAGCGGCTGCTGAGCAATGAGTTCTTCAGGAAGATGGAAGTCGAAGTCGGAAACCCGCACGGATTTAGATTATAGGGTGCGAACCGTTGTGCCTGACGCGAGGCCATCCGACGTCGGGAGATTTGACCTTAGGTGCTCCGTCGAAAAATCTGCATAATTAGGTCGGCTTGGTGAAATTTGTTTGTCGGATTGGATCAACTGAGTTAACATTCGAAAAGTATAGCTTTTGCCTCTTCGTCTATCCCCCAAAACGAGTTTTCCATGTCCACGGAACGGAAACACAGGGAAGAAATCGTTCGCTACGGACGCATGTTGCACCAGCGTGGCTTTGTGGCGGCGATGGACGGAAATTTATCGGTGCGCCTGAAAGGCGACCGCATTCTGGTTACACCCACCTGCGTGAGCAAGGGCGCGATGCGGGCCAGCGATATGGTGATTGTGGACCGCGACGGCACGCGGATCGCGGGACGGCGCAATGTGACCAGCGAAATTGGGATGCATGTACTGATTTACCGCATGCGGCCCGATATTCAGGCGATTGTGCACGCGCATCCCCCCACGGCAACCGGCTTTGCCGCTGCGGGAATGGCGCTGACCGAGCCCCTGGTTTGCGAAGTGGTGATGGGTCTAGGATGTATCCCGCTCGCCGGCTATGGGACCCCCGGGACTTCGGAGTTGGCGCAGACTCTTATCCCCTACGTGCCGCAGTATGACGCCATCCTGATGTCGAATCACGGCGTTGTGGCATATGGCGATACGCTGGAACACGCCTACATGAAGATGGAGACGGTTGAGCACTTCGCGCAGATTGCGCTGGTGACCCATCTGCTGGGAAGGCAGCAGCCGCTCAGTGGAGTGGATATCGAGAAATTACTGCTGGCGCGTACAAAATATTTCGGCGGAAAGATGAATGCCTCCATGCCGATTGCCATGGCCCGGACTCCGGAGAATCCAAGCTAAGATCCCTCTTACTGCTTTCGCGTGGGCTCACCGACAAAGACCAGGCAGCCGTTGGGATCGCTGATGTGGAATTCAGTCATGCCGTAGTCGCGATCGAATAAGTCCCGGATGTGATGGCGCTGTTTAAAAGTCCTCACGTGCTCCCACAGAGAGTCGATGCCGGAAACCTCAAGATAAATTTCAGTGTGGCCGCGAACGCAACGCAGAACCTCATCTGAAGCGGCTTTCATGAAGTGGATGGTCTGGCCATCGCGCTCCACGATGGAATATTCCGGAGACTGCCGGATCGTGCTGAATCCGAGAACGTCCTGGTAGAAGCTGAGAGTCGCTTCCATATCGGCGACAGCCAGCATGGGACTGATTCGTTTAGCAGCGTATGCGGTGGTCATCATGTTCCGTTCTAATCGGCTTCGTTGCGATCGACAGAGTTTCAACTGCTGTAGGGAAATTCTGGTGTCCCCACCTGACGTATGTGCACTTCGGCGAATTCGCGGGCGCGATCGAGAGAATCCTGCAACCGTTGTTCATACCTGGCGAGATCTGCTTCGTCGGTATCCGGCGGAACTACGATTAGTTTGGCGAAGCGCATCAACACGCGCGAGAACGGCTTCGGAATGATCAAGCGGTCCCAGGTATTGAGCACCCAGGCTTTATCCACGGCGATGTGAAATGCGCTCAAGGGCACGCCGGAGGATCGTCCCAGCGCCACGGGGCCGGGTTTTACTTTGTAGCGCGGGCCGCGCGGACCATCCAGGCTGAAGGCGACGGTCCAGCCCTCCTGTAGCGCGCGGCGGAGGCCGAGCAGCGCGCGCACGGCGTTGCGGCTGCTCGATCCTTTGACGGCGACGAATCCGAATTTGCGGATGATGCGTCCCATGTATTCGCCATCGTAGCTGTTGCTGCTCATTACCCGCACACCTTGATCGCGAAAAAGGTAGGTCGCGGGAATGATGCCGGCGTGCCAGAAGGAACCAACCAGTGGCCGCTGGCCGACGGTTTCCTGTCCACCTTCTTCGTGCGAAAGGCAGACACGCAGCGTGGGCCCGACCAGCCGGATAAACCAATATCCCAGGGTGATGATCACGCGAAGAACAATTCTCTGTCTCAGGGTGAAGCGGTGTGGACCGGGCATTGCCTCGACAGCGGCTGGCGCTTCGCGGGTGCTGGCTTCGGTCACGAGCCTATTGTAATGGGATGGATCACCTCTTAGCAGCCAAGTCCACGTAATGTGCGTACGATTTCTGCGACATCGTTCTCCTGGAAGAGGCGAATCGCGGCAATGCCGGCGGCGCCCGCCTGCAAACAAGATGAAGCATTTTCCGGCGTGATTCCTCCTAATGCAAGCACCGGAATATTTGCGCGACAGGCTTGGTGAAGAACGGTGAGTCCCTGAGCGTGAGTGAATGGCGCGTCTTTTTTTTCGAAGACGGGGGCGAATAGGGCCAGAGTTGCGGCGTTGCGCACGGCTTCGGCGGTTTCTTCTGGAGAGTGACAGGCTACGGAGATCAGGGGTTCTTTGGGTGAGATTTCGCCGGAGGGAGCGCCCGCCCCACACGAAGCCTTCCAGATTGCTTGAACTTCGGCGCCCCTGATGTCGTGGGCTGGGAGATGAACTCCTGCGGCGCGAACGGTGAGAGCGAGGTCGGTGCGGGAATTGATAAGGAGAGCAGTTCTCGGTTTGCGTTTTTTAGCAATTTCTGCCCGACTGCTACGAAGAATAGATGCCGCCTCGCGCGCCAACAATTCCAGGTCGCGCACGGTTAAATCTTTTTCGCGCAGCTGGATATAGTCAACTCCCGCGTTTGCGGCTTCCGCAATTTTGTCGAGGAGCTTGCGTCTGCGGGATCGCTCCTCGCCGGGGAAAGCGCTGCGATCGGTGATGTAGTAGAGCAGGCAGCTTGCAGCCATCGGATAACAGCTTAACGTTTACGGCCGGATCTTTTATGGCCGAGTCTTTGCGATGTCTGGCAGAACCTCTTTTTCTTTTTTAGACTCTCCGCCGAGGTGATATTCGGTGAGCCCGTCGCGCAGAAACGCGAAGGCCTCTTCGGGTGAATCGACAAACTTAAAAAGATTCAGGTCATCGGGAGAAATTGTTCCAGCGTCGACGAATGCCTGAAAGTTCATGATGCGGTGCCAGTATTCGCTGCCGTAAATGACCACGAGAATCTTTTTGGCCAGCTTATCGGTTTGCGCGAGAGTGAGGATCTCGAAAAGTTCGTCGATGGTGCCGAACCCGCCGGGGAAAATCACCAGTGCCTTGGCCAGATAGGCGAACCAGAACTTGCGCATGAAGAAATAGTGAAACTCGAAATTGAGAGATGGCGTGATGTAAGAGTTAGGATTCTGCTCGAAAGGCAGGTTGATGTTCAGGCCGATGCTTTTGCCTCCGGCTTCATGAGCGCCTAAATTGGCCGCTTCCATAATGCCGGGCCCTCCGCCGGTCGTGACCACGAAACGGCGACGGCGGGCGGGAATTTGAATGGACCATTCGGTGAGCAGATGGGCAAGGCGGCGCGCGTCCTCATAGTAGCGCGCCATATCTACCGCTGCCGCGGCGCGCTTGAGATTCGCCTCGTGCAGCGCACCCGGCACATTCGTTTCGTTTTTTTTCGCGACAGCAAGATTGTTCTGCGCGGCCTCGGTACCCTGAAAACGAGCGGAGCCGAAAAATACTACCGTGTCCTGAATTTGCTCGCGACGGAAACGGGCGAGCGGTTCCTGGTACTCCGCGAGGATGCGCAGGATGCGTCCGTCGGGACTGTTCAGAAAAGCCGGGTTCTCATAGGCCAGAGACGCTGATTTTAGCTTTTCGATCATGGGCTGAGGCTCACTTTACCTTAATAACGGATTCTCTGACTCAATTCCTTGGGTTACTGCCGGTCGTGGTAGTGGAGGGCTTCCCAGAAACCGATCCAGATATCCAGCAAGCCAAGGCCACTGCACAGGCCACGGAAAAATCCGGTTGAGACAAGCGTTCGGAGCCACGGAAACGATAGCAGAAGCGAGTTGTCCGTCCATTCGGGAGTCCAAGGCAGGATCACCAGAAGGACTCCGGCAACGGCGCTGATCAGCACGAAAAGAAACAAAGAAGTGCGATGCAGCAATACCTGAATGCGGCCGTAAGCGGGGCGAGCGAGGACGGGATTCGCCTCAAGAAGCCCGGTTGCCGCTTCATTCGACAGAGGTGCGGATTGAGAGGAGACAACACCGTTCTCTACTGGCAGCTTGGGATCAACGGTCACCGGGCGCTCCGCTGGGAGGGACGCCCTCCGAAATCATTCGATGAAAATATTGAATCGCGAAAGACAAGATAAGGGAAAAAACCCATCGAGCTATTCTACGACTTCAGGGGCTTGATGCGCTCGGCCACGTCGCGATAATCGATATTGCGGCCGTAGACTTCCATGAAGTGCTTCAGGGCGGAGGCCTTGTCGCCGGAGGCTTCGTAGGCCGACGCCAGTTCATAGTGGAGAGCGGTGCGAGTCTCTTCGTCCACCCCTGGGGTGCGAAGAGCTTTGTCATACCAGCGAATGGCGGCCTCAGGAACGCCTTTGTCGAGGAAACATTGCGCCAGCCAGGTATAAGTCTGCATGACCTGCGGGAAGGGATGCCCGTGATCGATTGCCTGGCAGGTCTTCTGCAACTCTCCGATGGCCTCATCGAGCAGCCCCATCTCGCGGAAAGCGATGCCCAGGTTGTAGTGAGTTTCGGGATCTTCGTCCGTGGGAGAAGCGCCCGATTCGAGGTCTTGGCGCAGTTCGCCGAACATCTCGGCAAGATCGACGCCGGCTTCTTTGACCAGCGGAGAAGCGTTGTCATCGATCGGGATGCTGAGCTGTCCCGGAGCAACTGCTGGCGGGGCGACCGCAGGGGCCGCTGCGGATTGCTGCGGCATTGGTGCGGAGGCTTGCGATGAAATGGTTGAAGTGCCAGAGGACGCTGCGGCGCCGGCGGCTAGAGGAACACTGGCTTGGGCGGCGGGTGTTGCCGCCACCGCTGCAATTTCCTCTTGTGAGGACTGGGGTTGCGCTGCCGCAGGTTCGGTAACTGCAGCGCTCTTGAGGAAGCTATCGCCGAGAGATGCTTCGAGGTCGGCTACGAATTCGCCTAATCCTTCCGCCTGCTGTGTCCCGAAGACTGTGGGTGCGGATTGTCCTATAGGTTCCAGCTCTGGCTGGCCGCTCTGGTCCGCAGAAGATGCTCTGGCAAAGGCGTGTTCCGCCGCAGGTTCAGCTTCATGCGAAACCGTGGCGGGAAGAAAACTCTCGCCCAGCGAAGATTCGAGATCGGTAACAAATTCCTGGAGAACGCCGGGAGATTGCTCGGCCTGAAGCGCGATCGCAGGAGCTTCCGCCGCGGGTGGTTCAGCGGCCTCCTGTGCAACAACGGCGGCCTCGGCTTGCAGCACGGGAGATTCAATCTCCGTGTGTAGAGAAGCTAGTTCACCAGCTTCCTCCACCGGCTGCGGCTCCGTCGTGGCCGCTGAAATTTCCGGTCCGGCCACATCGTCCGCCGGCTGCTCGATAGCAAATTCGGAGATCGACTCGACAGGAGAGACTTCTTCCGCAACCTCGTCCTGCATCGCGCCGGCTGCGATTTCGGCACGGAGCGCTTGCAGGATGTCTTCGTCATTCGTCAGAGTCTGAAGCTTCTGAAAGCCTGCCGCTGCCTGCTCGGGCATGCCGTGCCCGAGATAGAAGCGAATCTCTTCGATAGTCTCGGCGGTCTGCGCCGGATCAGGTTTTGCATAACCAGGCTTTCGCGATTCAAGTGTTGGCTGCTCGACCGTGGCCGAATCCGCTTCAACACTCGAAATTGATTCGCCGGCCGCTTCGCTGACAGTTGCGTCCGCAGTTTCCGCCTCGAGAGCGTCGGCATCGATGGTGATGGTGTCGTCCCACTCGGAGGAGAGATCGATCTCTTCCTCTTGTGGCGCCGATTCGGCTGCGCCAACAGTCAGCTCGGACGGAGTTTCTTCCGTAGGCGTAGTGACAGCGTGATCGGAAGTTTGAGTCGCGACTTCGTCGCTTACTTCTGCTTCAGTGTCTGTGTCGGCAACGATCGCAAATTCCAGGTCATCCGCAGATTCTTGCGCAGCTGCAGGCCACGCAGCGGGAGCAGGGGACGTGACGTGAATGTGAACTCCCGTGGCAGCGGCTGCCGGGGTGGCGGGTCTGCTGGCTGGAGCGGGAACCTCGGCCGTAGCCGACCGCATCTCATAACGCTCGGCGAGTTCGGCGTAACGCGTAGCCTCTTCCGGATGTCCGGCTTCGGAGTAAACACCCTGCAGAGTACGGCAGCAAACGCCGGCTTCCGCAAAGCGTGCCGCGCGGGTGTGCAGGGCGGCAAGGCGCTGGTTCAGCCGCAGATCTTGAGGCGCCAGGGGCAGAGCCGCGGTGAGCGGATCCAGCGCCTTGGCGGGCATGTTGTAGGAAATGAAAAGTTCGGCGTCGGTGAGCGCGGCGCGCACCGCAAGCGCCACGGCGTCGGAGTAATGCTGGTGCACGGAGGGAGATGTAGCCTCCAACTCGTCGACGATGATGGCGGCTTCTTCCGCGGAAATTAATTTCTCTGCCGCCGGGCCCCCGAGCTGGCTCACCACCTGCTGGTAATTATTCATGTGCAGGGAGTTGCCGGGCTCCATGGCAGCCAGCTTCTGATAAAGATCGCGTGCGCGAGGCAGATCGCCGGATTGCACCGAGGCGTGCGCCAGTAATTCCAGAACTTCCGTGACGTGGGTAGATTCACCGGCTTTCTTAAAAAGCTCGAGAAGCTTTTCAAGAGAGGCGGGATTATCGCGCACATGCCCGATGATGGAATGCAGATTCTTGATGACTTTGTCCGAGTCTTCCGCCAGCAGCCGGTCGGCATGCTGGTTATAGACTTGAAGCGCGTTTTCGTATTGGCTGGCCTGCATCAGAGCGTCCGCGAAAGCCGCGATCGCAGCCAGATCGTTGTGGACCGTGAGAAGCTTGCTGGCTAACGTTCCGGCATCGGAGAGCCGGCCGGTTTTTAGATACGCCTTGAGCAGGTCGCGGAGGCCATCCGGATTTGAATCGAGATCCGGCACTTTTTGCAGGCATTCGATGGCGCCTTCAACATCTCCGCTATCGAGAAGATTGCGGCCTTGCATGAGCAGCGCGTAGCTGTTTCCGGGGTCGAGCGTGAGCATGCGCCGCAACACTTCTTCGGCGCCGCTGAGCGAACCTTTGGCGCGCAAAGTTTCCACGGCGGAAGAGAAAATCTGCCATGCTTCGGGCTTCTTGCCCAGGCGAACATAAACTTCCGCCAGCTTGATGCGCATGGCTGAGTTCTCGGGATCCATTTCCAGAATCTTCTGGAAGATGCGAACCGCGTTCTCCAGCTCGCCTGACTTGAGAAATTCTTCCGCGACTTGCAGATATTGCGCGCGTGCGTCGTTAAACAGTCCCTGCTGGGTGTAGAGTTCAGCCAGCTTCAGCAAGCTTTCGAGCGAAGGCTTGAGCTTGCTGATTTTTTTGTACATCGCGATCGCTTTGACCGTGAAGCCTTGCGAAGCATAAGCATCGCCTACAGTCTTGAAGCAATCGGTGGCTTTGCCGGCGTCGCCCAGGCGGGAATAAAGATCTCCGATCGTATTGGTGACCGTAAGATCCTTAGGGTCGGCCTTGATGACTTTCTCGTACTCAGCGATGGCATTCTGCATCTTGCCCTGCTGGACGTACTTCTCCGCAGCGCTGAGCACCTTCTGTTTGTTGAACCCGAAACCGAACGCCATATGAGTACGAACTCCAGCCCTGCCCTGAACCTAAAACCTGCACTCAGGAGACGGATAAACGCTCCTGGGAATGTAACTCTGAAAAAACGTCTGCTGGCCAAACTCCTGTTCCTGAGATGGCCGGTTGGACAAGGGCAATTGTACGGCTGGAGGGGGTGAATCGTATGGTTACCAAGGGTTACCAGAAGGGAGTGTACGACTGGGTTACCAAGGGAATCAGGGGTCGGAGTGCTGCTGGACGCCTCTTCCTGAGGGGTATAAATGTGCTTTGAACCGAATATCCCATGTTGGATGCTGACGTTCGCGAGGTGCCAGGCGAGGGTCGTAGTCCGGTAATAAGGATTTTATTGGTGAGGCACAGAATCTGCGGTGCGCTGAAGCAGGCTATTATCTGCAACTAAAGTTGATTACGGGAGACTCTCCAGACCAGCCAGTCCCTTATGTCCGAATCGCTACGACAGTTCTTTTTGCAGCACTTTCAAGCGCATCGCGACGAGCGTGCCTATGGGCAGCGCAACGGATACCGGAGGGAATGGTTCACTTATGGTCAAGTGCTGGAGATGGCCCTCGGTTTCTGCCGGGACTTGGAGGGGCGCGGAATCGCAAAAGGCGATCGTGTGATGTTGTGGGCCGAGAACTCGGCGGAATGGGTTGCAGCGTTCTTTGGATGCGCCATGCGCGGGGTGGTGGTGGTTCCAATGGATAATGGGGCGTCCGGGGATTTTGCTGCAAGGGTCTCGCAAGAGGTCGAGGCGAAGCTTTGGGTTTGTTCGCTGAAACATGTCTCGGAGATTGGAGCAGATCCTGTAATAACTCTTGAGGAAGTAAAAATTCTCGCCAAAGCGGAACGTGGACGCGGTACCCTTGGCGTTCCCCCAGGTGCAGTCATCGGCCGCGAAGACACCCTCCAGATTGTGTTTACTTCCGGCACTACCGCGGAACCCAAGGGCGTGATGATCACGCATGGCAATGTGCTGGCGAACATCGCTCCGCTGGAGCGGGAGATGCAGCCTTATCTGAAGTATGAGCGTTGGGTGCATCCAGTGCGGTTTTTAAATTTGCTGCCGCTGAGCCATGTCTTCGGACAATTTTTGGGAATGTTCTTGCCGCCGCTGCTGGGCGGAACGGTGATCTTTCAGGACGAGTTGAAGCCATCGGAGATTATCGGGACGATACGGCGGGAGCGCGTCTCTGTCCTGGTGAGCGTGCCGAGAGTGTTGCAATCGCTCAAACAAAAGATTGAGCGCGATCTCGAAGATAGCGGGAAGCTCGAAAACTTCCACACGCGGTTTAAGGCTTCCGCGGGGAAGCATTTCCTGCGCCGCTGGTGGATCTTCCGTGACGTGCGGCAACAATTTGGCTGGAAGTTTTGGGCGTTCATTTCTGGAGGAGCCGCGCTGGATTCCGACACCGAAGAGTTTTGGGGACGGCTCGGCTATGCCGCGATTCAGGGATATGGGTTGACCGAGACGACCTCGCTGATCAGCGTGAATCATCCCTTCAAACTCGGAAAAGGATCGATCGGCAAGGTGTTGCCAGGACGCGAATTGAAAATGGCGGAGGATGGAGAAATCTTGATTCGCGGCGGCGGAGTGGCGGCGGGATATTGGAGCCGGGGTCACGCGACCGGAGATGGTTTGGCTGCCGGGGTCGCAGGTAAAGACGGTTGGTATCCCACAGGAGACATTGGGGCGCTCGATGCGCAGGGGAATCTTTATTTCAAGGGCCGCAAGAAAGAAGTGATCGTCACTCCGGCGGGCCTGAATATTTATCCCGAAGATTTGGAAAGCGCGCTGCGGCGGCAGCCGGAGATACAAGATTGTGTGGTGGTCGGAATTGAACGCGGGGGGAATGCCGAGCCTTGCGCGGCGCTGATTTTGCGAGAAGGTGCGCGGGCCGAGCATGCGGTGGAACGCGCAAACCAGTCGCTGGCGGAGTTTCAGCGTATGCGAATGTGGCTGCAATGGCCGCAGGAAGATTTTCCGCGCACGAATACGCAAAAGCCGCGGCGGAATGTTATTGCAGAATTCGCGAAGCAACAAATCCTGAACGCGGGGACGAAGAACATTGCGAGTAACGATCCTTTGATGGAGATGATCGGGCGCATCACAGGACGCGGGGCTGTAGCGATGAATGCCGACGCGAAGCTCGATTCTGATCTCGGGCTGAGCTCGTTGGATCGGGTGGAACTGATCAGCGCACTGGAAGATCGCTATCAGGTGGATCTGAGCGACACTAGTTTCAGCGCGGCGCGCACCGTGGGCGACGTGGAAAAGATGTTGCGGGGAGAGGTGAAGCACATCACGTATCATTATCCCGGCTGGGCATTGCGCTGGCCGGTAACCTGGTTACGATGGCTGGCGCGGTATTTCTTGATGATGCCGGCGGTAATGCTGCTGGGCTGGCCTCGCATTGAAGGGCGAGAGAATCTGCGCGGGTGGAATGGGCCACTGCTGGTCGTCTGCAATCACATTGGAGATATAGATCTGGGATTCGTGCAGGCAGCTTTACCGGCGAGGTTGAGGAACCGGATTGCGACGGCGACGGGCGGCGAGGCTTTGGAGAGGCTGCACTCGCCTGCTCCTGGCAGAAACATTTTTGGAAAACTTTATGATCGCATGCAGTGGGTGCTGGGAGTATCGCTGCTGAATCTTTTTCCGCTGCCGCGCGAAGCGGGGTTCCGGCAAAGCTTTGCCTACGCCGGCCGCGCCGTTGACCGCGGATACAGCGTGCTGGTTTTTCCCGAGGGGCGGCACACGGTGGACGGAAACATGAATCCGTTTCGCGCGGGAATTGGATTGCTGGCGAACAATTTGGATATCCCGGTGCTGCCGTTGAGCATTGTGGGCCTGTTTGAGGTGAAGCACGCGGGCAGAAAGTTTGCGCGCCCCCACGAGATCGGCGTGCGCATCGGGCGTCCCATGCGTTTCGCGGCGGATAGCGACCCGGCGCAGATTGCTAGAGAACTGCAAGCGGCCGTCGAAGCGCTGGGTAGTCGCGAGTACCGAGTACCGAGTACCGAGAAACCGTAATTGCACCCACTCGCCGCTTGGTACTCGCGACTATCGAATCTGGGCCAATGCATGTCTCAAATCGCCAGCCTCGGGCGCCGGTGTTCCGCCGGGCTGGCTTGCCACCCACGCGCCAACCCGATTCGCCGCCTCATTGATTTCCGTCAGAGAAATTCCGCGCAGGTAGCCATGCACCATCGCTGCGGTGAATGCGTCTCCAGCCCCGACTGTGTCGGCGACCTTCACGCGGAAGCCCGGATGTTCGCAACTGTCTTTTTCAGAGATCAGCAGACTTCCATCGGTTCCCCGGGTTATGCAAACTAATTTGAGCTCATATTCATCCCGCAAACGTTGCCCCGATTCCTTCAGGCCGCGATGCTCCAACCCCAGCAACTTCATGACTCGCGGAAGCTCTTCGTGGTTTAGCTTGAGGATGGTCGCCAGCTTCATCGAAGCGCCGACAACCTCGGCAGTGAAGAAATGTTGCCGAAGGTTGACGTCAAAGATTCTGATCGCGTCGGGTCGCGTCCCAAGCAAAAAATTGCGAATCGTCGCGCGGCTGCGCTCCGAGCGCTGTGCCAGAGAACCGAAACACACCGCGTCAATTTCTCCCGCCAGTTTTTGCCACTGTGCGTTCCAGTCAAAAAAATCCCACGCGATCGATTCGGAAAGTTCGAATCGCGGCTGTCCGGCGGAGTCCACTTCAACTTTCACCGTGCTGGTCGGATGTTCCGCGTCGCGCTGCACAAATTCTGTGGAGAGTCCAAGCTCGCCAAGACGCTGGATTGCTTCATCCCCCAACCGGTCATTGCCCAGACGGCTGGCGGGAATTCCGCGATCCCCGAGTAGAGAAGTAATGTAGGCGAAGTTCGCCGGCGCTCCTCCCAGCTGTTTTCCAGCGGGAAATAAATCCCACAGCAATTCGCCCAGTCCAACAACAGTGCGTGGTTGATTCAGCACAGGAGGTTCCTCGAAGCGATGCCGAGTCTCGGAAGCGAATCGAGTTGCAGAGATGAACGGACTGGAAGAGAGTCGGGAAGCCTGATTTGAAATCGAGACATAGGTAGGTCTCTGTACCGATCCTGAGGAAACGAGGTTTTAAATCCGATCAACTGAGATGAAAGTGTAGTGCAAAAAAGCAGCTCGGCTCTATTCCGGCCAATTATTTTGCAGTTTCGGAATGTTGGTGTTCCCACTGTCTGGTGCGCGAAATCGCATCGTTCCATCTCTCCTTCAGTTCGACCGCTTTCGACCTCGACATTCGGGGAGTAAACGTGCGCTTCTCGCTTGCCAGATCTTCCAGTGTCCCCGGTTTCCAGAAATCCGCAGCTAATCCTGCAAGGAAGGCCGCGCCTAACGCCGTCGTTTCCGTTACAGCGGGCCGGATCACCGGCACGCCAAGGATATCTGCCTGGAATTGCATGAGGGCGTCGTTGGCGGAAGCCCCTCCGTCCACGCGTAACTCCGGAAGCGGAGTTGCGGTATCGGTTTGCATGGCGTCCATCAGATCGGCAACCTGGAAGGCGATACTCTCCAGCGCGGCGCGTGCAATGTGCCCCGCATTGCTCCCGCGAGTAAGGCCGAAGATCGAGCCGCGGGCGTAGGAATCCCAGTGGGGTGCGCCCAGCCCAACAAAAGCGGGCACGAAGTAAACCCCGCCATTATCGGAAACGGAATTCGCCAGGGCTTCCACATCGACCGACGTGCGAATAATTCCCAGACCATCGCGCAGCCATTGCACCACGGCTCCTCCCACGAACACGCTCCCCTCGAGCGCGTAATCGGTTTTATTCCCGATCTTCCATGCCACCGTGGTCAGCAGGCGGTTCGTCGATGCGACCGCTTTGCTGCCCGTGCTCTGCAACATGAAACATCCCGTCCCGTATGTGTTCTTGGTAAGGCCGGGCCGAGTGCATTGTTGTCCGAAGAGCGCAGCCTGTTGATCCCCGGCAATTCCGGCGATTGGGATGCCGGTCAGCGCGTCGATAGAGCTTACTTCTCCATAAACTTCGCTGGAGGCACGTACGGTGGGCAGCATCGAGGCTGGAATTCGAAAGATGTCGAGCAATTCCTGATCCCAAGTTCCGGAATGCAGGTTAAAGAGCATGGTGCGGGATGCATTGCTGGCGTCAGTAATATGCAGGCGGCCACCAGTCAGCTTCCATAGGAGCCAGCTATCGACCGTTCCGAACGCCAACTGTCCCGCATCTGCAAGCTCACGCGCGTGCGGGACGTTATCGAGAATCCAGGAAATCTTGCTGGCGGAAAAGTAAGCGTCAATCAGGAGCCCGGTGCGCTGCTGGATGAGGTTCTCGTGACCTTGTCCCTTAAGTTGCTGGCAAAATGGCGCAGTCCGGCGATCCTGCCAGACGATCGCGTTGTGAATTGGCTTGCCGGTTGCACGATCCCACACAATTGCGGTCTCGCGCTGATTGGTGATGCCGATCGCGGCGACTTCGCTTGCCTTCACCTGCGCTTTCGCTAGCACCTCCAGCGCAACCGCAACCTGCGAATCTGCAATTTCTTCCGGATCGTGCTCTACCCAGCCGGGCTGAGGGAAAATTTGCTTGAACTCCCGCTGGGCAACAGCTCGCACACGGCCCTGGCGATCGAACAGCAACGCCCGCGAACTGGTCGTGCCTTGGTCAAGGGCAAGGATATATCGCAAGAGCCCTCCTTATTCGCCGGAAGTGGGCTGCGGCTGCATTTGCCGGAGAAAACGCCGGATGCCGAAATCGTATACCGCCCCACCGATGAGTCCACCGAGCAGTGGCGCAAATACTGGAACCCACCAGACCCGCGGGCCATCGGTAAGGCCATTATTCTTGAAACCGGCCATCGCGGTAAAAAGCCGTGGGCCAAAGTCGCGAGCTGGGTTAATCGCATAGCCGTGCATGCCGCCGAAGCTCATGCCTATGGCTACGACGACCAGCCCGATCATCACAGGAGCCAAGTTCGCTCCCGGCGGAATATTCAGCTCGTCGATGATGGTCAAGACCATCAGCAGGAGCAGAGCGGTCCCGATCACCTGATCCAGAAAGCCAGCCTGCGGCCACGCGGGAAAGGCTGGGAACGTGGTGAAAACTCCGGCAGTTTTTTCCAGTTGGGGATCGAAGCGGTGAAACGCGGGAAGGTAGTTTTTGTAGACCAAGGCCGCGGCTAGGAAAGCCCCGAAAGTTTGCGCAATCGAGTAGGGGATAACCTTGCGCCAGGGGAAGCCGCGAAATACCGCGAGGGTCAGCGTGACCGCGGGATTGAGATGCCCTCCGGAAACTTTTCCGGAAACGTAAATCCCCATGGTCACCGCGAGTCCCCAGCCGAGCGTGATGTTGGTATAGCCGCCGTAGGACTCCGACGGGAACAGCACCACCATGGCCACGACTCCCGAGCCAAAGAGGATCAGAATGAAAGTGCCGAGAAATTCCGCGATCAATTCGGCAATTAGGCTAGGCCTGCCTTTCATATTTGTCTTTGTCCCGCGTGATTCTCTTGCGGCGATCAGCCTTTCCGAAACGCGAGTAGTGTAGCAAGGATTTGCCTGGCTGCAAGTTTGGTCTGCGGGGTTATGAAAGTTTGGCCCAGGGTTCTATTTCAGCTTGACAGGTCAGGCATAGCCTGTAAGATAAGAGAATAATTATTCATCATACTGAATAATTATTCATCATGAATAAAGTATTGAGACAGCGCGCAGTTTTGGAAGCCGTGCGACAGGGTCCCGTGGCCAGCCAGGAGGATCTCCAGCGGGCTCTGCGCAAACGGGGGTTCAAGGTAGGTCAAGCGACGTTGTCGCGCGATATTCGCGATCTCAACTTGAGCAAGACGGCAGCCGGTTATGCCATACCTCAAGGCGACGGGGCTACCGGATTGGCGTTGCCCCCGGTGCAGCGACTGGTGCGGGAATTCGTATTAAATGTCCGCTCGGCACAGAACCAACTGGTGCTGAAAACGATTATTGGCAGCGCGCAGCCTGTGGCGGCCGCGCTGGATGAGCAGGATTGGGAGGAAGTATTGGGAACGATCGCTGGCGACGACACCATTTTGATTGTTTGTCCCGACAAGGACGGCGCGAAGAAGGTTGCGTTACGAATCGAGGAGATGCTGGCCTGATGTCCGCAAGACTAAAAACCGCATTGCTGGGCGCAAGCGGATATTCCGGACTGGAGTTGACTCGAATCCTCGAGCGGCACCCGAGGCTGGAAAAGCCGGTCCTTCTGCGTCGTGAAGGCGGGAGCGATAGCGCGACAGACCTGGCTCAGGTGTTTCCCCAGTTGGCAGGAAACGGCGGATATCCGTTACGGACGCTTTCATGGCCAGAGTTGAAGCGGCAAGGCGTCCAGTTACTTTTTCTGGCGACGCCGCATGAAGCATCGCGAGCGCTGGTACCGGAGGCGATCGCGCAAGGCCTGCGCGTGATCGACTTAAGCGGAGCATGGAGACTGAAACAGGCCCAGCATCGAGCGATTTACTCGTTCGAAGATACCGATGCGGTGACCGCGGCCGAGCTGACGGAGAGAGCCGTATACGGTTTGCCAGAGTTGAACAGCGACCGCATCGCGTCGGCGCAGCTTGTGGCCAATCCAGGCTGCTACGCGACTTCGGTGATTCTCGCGCTGGCTCCTCTGCTTCGCGCCGGGCTGATCGACCGCACTCGCGGCGTCATTTCCGATTCTAAGTCGGGAGTTTCAGGCGCGGGAAAAGTTCCCAACGCGCGTACTCATTTTGTCTCAATCGCCGAGAATTTTTCGGCATATTCCGTCTTCAACCATCGGCATCTCGGAGAGATGGTCGAACAGCTCGGGCTGGAAGACGCAGAGCTGACGTTCACAACCCATCTTTTGCCGATTCCCCGAGGAATTTTATCCACCATTTATGTGAATTTGAATCGGTCGAAGACTGCCAGCGAAATTGAATCGTGCTTGCGCAATTTTTACACCGGCAAGCACTGGGTAAGAGTTTTTCCCGCAGGGCAGTTACCGCAGTTGCAATTTTCACTGCACACCAACCACTGCGACCTGGGATTTTGCCTCGCCGAGGATGGCCAGCGCCTGGTGCTGGTTTCTTGCGTGGACAATCTGCTGAAAGGCGCCGCGGGCCAGGCGGTGCAGAACATGAATCTGATGTACGGCTGGGAAGAGCGGGAGGGACTGCAATGACCATCGTGGTGAAAATCGGCGGGTCGGCAATGGAAAACGCTGCAACGCTGCGCAAATGCGCCCAGGCCATTGCCGAACTGGCGCAGGATGGCCATCGCGTAGCCGTGGTACATGGCGGAGGCGCGGCCCTGACTCGCATGCTGGAGCGCTTGGGCAAGAAAAGCGAATTTGTAAATGGTCTGCGCGTAACCGATGCGGAGACGCGCGACGTTGCCCTCATGGTGTTGGCTGGAATTGTAAATAAAAAGCTCGTAGCGGCGATTCAATCGGAAGGGACGCCCGCGATTGGTTTCAGTGGCGGGGATGGAATGACGTTCCGCGCGCGCAAAAAATTTGTTCACGGAAAAGATTTGGGATTTGTGGGTGAGATTTGTTTTGCCGACCCGTGCTGGATTGAATCGTTATGGCAGCGTGGTGGCATCCCCGTGATGGCCTCCCTTGCCCTGGGCGCCGATGGCGAATATTACAACGTGAATGCCGATGAAATGGCGGCATCCTGTGCTGCCGCTTGCCACGCCGATACGCTGATCTTCCTCACGGACGTACCCGGAGTGAAGGATGCAGCCGGCAGCGTCATGCCCTGGCTCACCACAAAACAGGCGGCCGATCTGGCGGCCCACTCCGTGATTAGCGGAGGCATGCTGCCCAAGCTGCAAGCCTGCGGGCTGGCGCTGAAGCAAGGCGTGCGCAGGGTGCGCATTCTGCCTGCCGCCGAGGCGGAAGTTTTGCCCCAATTTTATTTGACCAAGCTGTCGTGTGGTACGGAGGTTACGTATTCATGAGTTCTTTATCTACAAGCCGTTTGAAACACGCTTCGCAATCGCAGAAGAAGGAGTTCGAATTGAACACTCACGTGCATGGCAGTCCGGCGGATATTCCCGCAAGAGCGCCGCAGACCTTCTGGTGTCCTGACCTGGTTTCGACGCGGGATCTCGGGCCGAAAGGCGTGAACGCCGTTTTGCAATTGGCGGCAATGATGAAATCGCGGCCCTCGGATTTTTGGCGTGCCCTGACCGGGCGGCAAGTCGTCATGTTTTTCGAGAAGCCCTCCTTGCGAACCCGGCTGACGTTTGAAGCTGGGATGGCAAGCCTGGGCGGAAATGCGATGTTTGTCGATCAGACGAAAGAGCGCCTGGACGCGCGCGAATCGCTGAGCGATGTGGCGCACAATCTCGAGCGCTGGGTCGATCTGATCGTGCTGCGCACCTTCTCGCAGCAAACCATTGAGGGCATGGCGCAACATGCCTCAATTCCAGTGATCAACGCGCTCAGCGATCTCGAGCATCCCTGCCAGGCTCTGGCGGATTATCTGACGCTCGCCGAAAGATACGGAGATTTACGCAATCGCTGTCTGGCCTATGTTGGCGATGGCAACAATGTTGCGCATTCGCTTCTGCTCACCGCCGCATGCCTGGGATCACGCATCCGCATCGCCACCCCGCGGGGATACGAACCAGATTCGCAGATCGTGGCGGATGCGTACGAAATCGCAGCAGAAACCGGCGCCGAAATTGACTTGCTCACCGATCCGCACGAAGCAGTTGCCGGGGCAGACGCGGTCTACACCGACGCCTGGGTCAGCATGGGTCAGGAGAAAGAAGAGCAGGACCGGACCGAGATTTTCCCGCCCTACCAGGTAAATTCTGAACTTATGTCGGAAGCCGCGCCGCATGCGGTGTTCATGCATTGTCTTCCGGCTCATCGGGGGCTCGAAGTTACGGATGAAGTCATGGACTCCGAGCATTCGCTGATCTTCGAGCAGGCAGAGAATCGCCTGCACGCGCAAAAAGCGATACTTTATCTATTGATGGGCGGCGGCGATCGCCTGCCTGCGAGGAGGGCTCATGCCTGAAACCGTTGTCCTTGCCTATTCCGGGGGACTCGATACATCCATCATTATTCCCTGGCTCAAGGAAAATTATTCTTACAACGTCATCGCCATGGTCGGCGATGTAGGCCAGGGTGATGACATCGAAGCTGTGGTCGAGAAGGCTTATGCCACGGGCGCCAGCAAGGTGGTGGTTGAGGACCTGCGCGAGGAGTTTCTCACGGGATATGTTTTTCCCGCGCTCCAGGCCGGTGCGGTGTATGAGCACAAATATCTTCTTGGAACGTCGCTGGCGCGGCCTGTAATTGCGAAACACCAGGTCGAAGTGGCTCTGCGCGAGGGCGCAACCGCAGTTGCGCACGGTTGCACCGGCAAAGGCAACGATCAGGTGCGCTTCGAATTAACTTATCAGGCCCTCGCTCCCGAGCTAAAAGTAATTGCGCCGTGGCGCGAGTGGTCGTTGAAGTCACGGGAAGATTGCCTTGATTATGCTGCCCAGCATGGCATCCCTGTCACCGCCAGCCGGGAAAAGATTCATAGCCGCGACCGCAATCTGTGGCACTTGAGCCACGAAGGCGGAGAGCTGGAAGATGCCGCCAACTCGCCGCTTCCCACCACGTGGCAGATGACTCGCTCGCCCCAGGAGGCTCCCGACAAAGAGGAGCAGGTGACCATCGGATTCGAAAAAGGTGTGCCGGTTTCCGTAGGAGGCCTCAAACTCGATCCGGTTTCTCTGGTCGACCTGCTGAATGAAATCGGCGCGCGCAATGCTATCGGACGCGTCGATCTCGTGGAGAATCGCTTCGTTGGGATTAAATCGCGTGGATGCTATGAAACTCCCGGTGGAACCTTGCTGATCGCAGCGCATCGCGAACTGGAAGCTCTGTGCCTTGAGCGTGAGCTCGCGCACTTCAAGCAACAAGTGGCTTTGAAATATGCCGAGCTGGTTTATTTCGGCCTATGGTTTACTCCGCTGCGTGAAGCGCTGGACGCTTTCGTCGCCACCACCCAAAAGGAAATCACCGGCACGGTGACGCTTTCGTTATACAAAGGAAACGTGTCGATTGTGAGCCGCCAGAGCGAGTATTCGCTTTATCGCACCGATCTTTCTTCCTTCACCATGGGCGAGGAATACGATCAAAAAGATGCCGCCGGTTTTATTCGCATCCTTGGCCTGCCCTCGCGCAGCCGCGCCCGCGCGCGTGTGGAGGTGCCGCAATGAAAATGTGGTCGGGACGGTTCCACCAGTCGCTGGATCCGCAATTCGAGCACTGGCAGCGATCTTTCGATTTCGACCGGCGATTGCTGCGCTATGAACTCGCAGCCAGCGCGGCCCATGCGCGTGCTTTGAAGAATGCAGGCGTGCTTTCTGCCGATGAACTCATCAGCATTCTTGAGGGACTACAGAAGACCGGCGAAGAAGCAGTCGCCTCGAAGGGCTTGGTTGATGACGCTGAAGCCGAGGACGTGCACCATTTTGTGGAGAAGCAGTTGGTGGCTCGCATCGGCGACGTGGGATACAAACTTCACAGCGGTCGCAGCCGCAACGAGCAGATTGCGACCGATCTTCGGCTATACGTGAGGGCAGCGATCGATCAGTTGCGGACGGAACTCGCCGAGCTCTGTTCAGTTTTGGCGGAACGAGCGGAACAGGCCGGCACTGCCGCTATGCCCGCATATACGCATTTGCAGCATGCCGAACCGGTCCTGATAGGGCATTGGTTGCTGGCTTACGTCGAGATGTTCATTCGCGATGCCGACCGGCTTGCCGATTGCCGCAGGCGTATGAATGTTTGTCCTCTTGGATCGGGCGCAGTAGCGGGCGCAACGCTTCCGTTGGATCGTCCATTCATGGCCCAGGGGCTCGATTTCTCGGGGCCGACGGCGAACAGCATCGATGCCACGAGTGACCGCGATTTCGCACTCGAGTTCGTCAATGCGCTTTCTTTTGTCAGCCTTCATCTAAGCCGCTGGGCCGAGGAGATGATCATTTTCTCGGTGCAGGAGTTTGGCTTTGTGAAATTGCCTGAGGCCTATTCCACCGGCAGCAGCGCTATGCCGCAAAAGAAGAATCCCGACCTGCTTGAGCTGGTGCGCGGTAAAACCGGCCGTGTGATTGGAAATGCCACCGCGTTGGCGGTCACGTTGAAAGGCTTGCCGCTCGCCTACAACAAGGACTTGCAGGAGACTCAAGAGCCGCTCTTCGCTGCTACCGATACAGTGCTCTCGTTGTTGCCGCTCGTTGCCGGTTGGATGGCCGCGGTAGAGTTCGACGAACCGCGGATGCGCGACGCCGCGCAATCCGGCTTCATGAACGCCTGGGCTGCGGCAACATACCTGGTGAAGCGTGGAGTGCCGTCCCGCCTGGCGCACGAGCAAATCGGCAAGGCCGTGAAGCTTTGCCTGGAAAAAACCTGCGAGCTTCAGGATTTGCCGCTGGAAGAGTTGCGCGCAATCAATCCTGAATTCGGCGAGAATTTTTACGAATGCCTGAAACTCGAAGCCGTGCTGGCGATGCACGATGTTGTCGGCGGTACGGCGCCAAATCGTGTGCGGCAAGCCGTTGTGGCGGCGCGACAGAAGATTCAAACGCTGCGCGAGGAGGTCAACCTTCATGCGCACGCGTAAAGCTATTTTGCCCGATGCCCGGCATATTCACGATTTAATCTCAGCTTATTCGCACGATGGTACGTTGCTCCCGCGCACCCTGCCGGAGATCTGCGAAAACGTAAGGGACTTTGTCGTCCTCGAAGATGAGGGCCGCATTATCGGTTGCGGCGCGCTTCATCTTTATGGAACGCATTTGGCCGAAATCCGTTCGATCACGGTTGGGCCGCAGGTGCAGGGCAAGGGTGGCGGCAGCCGCCTGATGAAGGCTCTGATGGCCGAGGCGAAACGCCATCGCGTGGATTGCATCTGCCTGTTTACCCGTGCCCCGGAATTTTTCGCGCGCCAGGGATTTCAGATGGCGCAGCGCGAAGATCTTCCTGACAAGATCTACAAAGATTGCCACGTCTGCCCAAGATTTCACCGCTGCGACGAAGTTGCCATGGTGCGCGGCAAGCTTCCCACCTTCGCAATTCTGCCGGAACCGGCGAACTGGTTGGTAAAGCTGCAAGATATCGCGGGTAACCCGGCATAAGGTTGGCTTTTTTCCGCGCGGAGAAATGTCCAGCCGAGGCGCTCCAGTGCTATCATGCCCAGCGGAACCCAAAATATGTCAATTGCGAGCCCCGGCAGTTCGACCACGGTTTCTCCTGACTCTTCTTCTTCCTCCTCCTACACCGGGCCTTTGACGGTGGTGACTACGCTATTTTTCATGTGGGGCTTTCTAACCTGCCTCAATGACATTCTGGTCCCTCACCTGAAGCCCATCTTCGATCTGAATTACGCGGAAATCATGCTGATTCAGTTCGCCTTTTTTGGGGCTTATTTTTTGTTCTCCATACCGTCGGCGAAGATCATCGATTGGATAGGCTATCAGCGGTCGATGGTGCTCGGTCTGCTGACCATGGGATTGGGCGCGTTTCTCTTCGTGCCCGCTGCCAGCGTTCCGTCATACCCGCTGTTCCTTGTAGCGCTCATCGTGCTCGCAGCGGGAATTACTTGCTTGCAAGTGGCCGCTAACCCCTATGTCACGGTGCTCGGCAAGCCGCAAACTGCATCCAGCCGCTTGAACCTTACGCAGGCCTTCAATTCCCTGGGAACTTTTCTTGCGCCTTTTTTTGGCGGGCTGCTGATTCTGAGCGCCGCGCCGAAAACGATGGAGGAGATTCGTGCACTAGCTCCGGACGCACTTCAAGCCTACCGCCTGCATGAAGCTTCCACCGTCAAGCTGCCGTATGTCGGCCTCGGAGTCGCGCTGGTTGTGCTGGCGATTGCCATTGGAAGTTTCAAGCTGCCAAAAATTCCCCAGGCTCAGCACAAAGTCGGCGAAAAGGTGAACGACTCGATCTGGAGACATCCCAACCTGGTATTCGGTGTGATCGGCATCTTTGTCTATGTGGGCGCGGAAGTCGCCATCGGAAGCTTTCTAGTGAGTTATTTTACGCAGCCGGAAATCGGCGGCCTGACCGAAAAAGCAGCGGCCAGTTTAGTAGCTTTTTATTGGGGCGGCGCGATGGTCGGGCGCTTTATTGGGTCCGGGCTATTGCAGAAGATGAAGACCGGGCGTTTGCTGGGTATCTGTGCCGTTTGCGCCGCAGCGCTGGTAATGGTCTCGATGCTAAGCACCGGCCACTTCGCCATGTGGAGCATCATCCTGGTGGGCTTCTTCAACTCCATCATGTTCCCTAGCATTTTTACTTTAGGAGTCGCGGAACTCGGGCCGCTCACCGGTGACGGCTCGGGAATTCTGATCATGGCCATCGTGGGCGGGGCGCTGATTCCTCTCGCGCAAGGCGCGATTGCCGACAAAATAGGCATTCACCATGCATTCTTCCTGCCGGTCATCTGCTACCTCTATATTCTGTTTTTCGCTTTGAGCGGATCAAAGCCCAACAGCGAACGCGGCATCCCTGCGGCGCGTTAATAATAATTGTGCGGGTGCGATTCCTAAGAATGGAAGTTCGTTAGAAGCGAAGGGGAAGGCTGTATTAGAAAAGGCTAGATTAGAACATGTTCACGGCATGCCCGAAGACATACCGTGATGCCAAAACACAATCCTTGGGGTGGTTTAAGCCTGGACTGAGATCAATTCCGGGGTGCAGCGGGAATTCTGCATCAACTTGACGGCATCTTCGGCGGTAAATCGACCCATGGCCAGAGCCATTTTCTTGTTGGTGGTGGTTTGAATAGGGGTGCGGTCGATGCGGAGGACGTATTCAGCGGCACGCGCTCCGCCACGATTCACTTTCACGAGGAACTTTGTATTCTTCATGGGGCTCCCTTTGGCTCAGGATGACAGTTGCAGGAACATGGAAGTGCGTTTCCTGTAGTTACGAACATGAAACTTGGAAGGGCTGGTCATTCAAGTGCTCGAGAGATTAGGAATCTCAGAAGCACCAAGTCCATGTTAAGCCTTTATTACTATTATGTCAACATATGTATAGGCGAAGCTAGGCTGGGGATCATGGTTGTAAGACCTGATTCGCTTGAGGATGAACTTGCTGGCTGTTAAGTTCGCTGGCGTCCCAGCTGCCGCCGAGAGCCTTCACCAGATAAACAGAACTTACCATCTGCTGGCCAAGCAACTGCGTTTCAAGACGCTGGCTGGCGAGAAGAGTCGTTTGCGCAGTGATCACGTCAAGGTAACTGGTGGCTCCGCCGATGTACCGGTTGTTGGCGATGGTAAGCTCGCGCCGCGCATCTTCCACGGCCGCGCCTTGCGTCTTGAGGGCTTGCGAAAGCGTGCTCAGATTGCTGATGCCGTCTTCCACTTGCTGAAACGCCGTGAGAACAGACTGGCGATAGGTCGCGACAGACTGATCGTACGCGGAACGGGCGGCAGCCAGATTAGCCCGGTTCCGGCCGCCTTCGAAGATTGGCTCCAAAGCGTCCGCGCCCAGCGACCAGAAAAGGCTGGGCGCGTTGAGCAACGGCGCAATTTGCGTGCTCTGCCAACCTCCCGAGCCGCTTAGCGTGATCTGGGGATAGAAAGCCGCACGTGCGATGCCGACTTGCGCATTTTGGTACGCCATCTGCCGCTCGGCCGAGGCGACATCCGGACGGCGCTGCAGAATATCGGACGGCACGCCCAGCGGAACCGGAGGAGGTGTCGCGTTCAACGGGTCAACCGGCACGTTCAGCATGGACGCGGGCTGTCCAACCAGTACCGCGATCGCGTGCTCATATTGCGCGCGCGATTCCTGCACCAAAGACAGTTGGGACCGGGTTGCGTCGAGCAGCGCGGCCTGCTGAGCGGGTTCGAGTCCGCTAGTGATGCCTTCCTCATGCTGGCGGTTCACCAGATCCAAACCTTTTTGCTGGTTGCCCACCGATTCCTTCACCACGTTGTATTCCGCATCCAGCTCGCGGAGGCTGAAATAGTCCGCGGCCAGCTCAGCGGTGAGCACCAGTTGCGCGTTCTGAAGATCGGCGGCCGTGGATTGCAGCGTGGCATTGGCGGCTTCAATCCCGCGCCGCACTCGACCGAAGACATCGACTTCATAGCTGATGTTGAAGGGAATCGTGTAAACGCTCTCGGTGTAGGGTGGAACCGCTTGCGTCACTCCATTGATTATGACGGGGACTTCACCGTTCAGCGGACGATTTCCCGATCCGCGCTCCCGCACCACGGAAGGATCGGTCGAGAGCTGCGGGAACAATCCCGAAGTCGCAACCCGCGCCAGCGACCGCGCCTGCTCCAGGCTGTCGCGCGACGCGATGAGTGACTGGTTGGCTTTAAGCAGCTGCTCTTCGTAATCATTGAGCCGTGGATCGTTGAATACTTTCCACCACTCGCCTTTGGGAATCTGGTCTTCAGGTTGCGCGGGCTGCCAGGGTGGTTGCGTTTTCCATGCATCCGGCGCGGGAACCGGCGCCGGAGGACGGCTATAGCGCGGACCCACTGTGCATCCGGCTAAAAACCCGAGCAGTGCAAGCGCTAAGCAAAGTGAAGAACGCTTCACGATGCCCCGCCTTTCTGCTGCCCCTGATTCTGTTGGCTGGGCTTGGCTACATTTACTTGCTGACCCTGCTCAAGTGAATCGGCCGGATTCACGACAATCTGGTCCGTGGCGGATAAGCCGCCTAGAACTTCCAGCGAGGAGCCGTAATCACGGCCAATGTTAATCGGACGCAACTCCACTTTGCTGTCGGGGCCAACCACCGCGACCTGCGCGCCCTGGGCACGAAATAACATCGTATTGATGGGAACGGTAACTTTATCCACATTCGAGCCAACGGCAAAATGGACCTCGCCGAATGATCCCGGCAACAAGCGGCCGTCTTTGTTCGGCACATCGACTTCGGTCAGCAAGGTGCGTGTGTTTGTGTCGATAGCCTCGGCGGTGCGCACAATAATGCCGTAGAACTTCTGTCCGGGAAATTCCTGCAGTAGGACCGGAGTCTTTGCCCCGACCTTGATGTACGGAGCGTAGGCCTGCGGGACGCTGACATAAACCCGCAGAGGGTCGACGCGGGCAAGGTCAAACAGCTCGCGGCCCGCTGCCTGGGCGCCGGCATTGATCAGCGCGCCGGGGTCCACGTTGCGCCGGGTAAGCACGCCATCAAACGGAGCGTAGACGTCTTTAAACCCTTCCAGCTGTTCCAGGCGGCTGACGTTGGCGTCCGCGGCAGCCAGATTGGCCTGGCTCTGCTTATATTGGCTCGCATATTGGTCGGCTTCCTGGGCAGAGACGGAATCGGTCTTGCGCAGGTTTTCCCAGCGATCGGAGGTGATTTTCGCCAAATCCATTTGCGCCACAATCTGCTGGCGCGCCGCCCGGGCCTGATTCAATTCCTGATCGACTTCCGGCGTATCGATCTTTGCAAGCAATTCGCCCCGGGTTACTTTGCTGCCGATGTCCTTGTACCACTTCACCAGATAGCCATTCGTGCGGGCGTAAATCGGAGAGTCTTCGTAGGCCAGCAGCGAACCAGGCAGAACCAGCTCCTCATCGGGCTTCTCCGAGACAGGATTCACCACGGCCACGGTTGGCACGGTTTCTATTTCCGTTTCTTTGGCCAGAGCCCGCTCGTGGCTCATGCGCCCAAGCAAGGTCAGCCCACCGGCAATGAGCAGCACCGCCAGCAGCACACCCACGATGGTGAGAGCCTTGCCCGCCGGCGCCGGAGGAAGATCCGGAGGCCGCTGGATGGAAGGGGGCTGGTGGCGCGAACGCTTCTCGATCTCCTCGATCTCTTCGTCCCGCTGAGCCTGGACCCCAACCGCATGAGATTCCTCGTTCTGATCCCGCTGTGGCCGCTGCGCTTCCGTCAATTTTTCCTGCTCGATCATTCTCGACTCCACTTCGCTTTACCCCGATTGAAAAAGTAACGATTGAAAAATCAACCACTGACGAACCGACCACTGACGAATCAACTACGCCTTTTGTCCTGCTTGTTCCTTCTTCGCTTGTTGACGACTATGAAGAATTGCAAACACGCTAGGCACGAAAAACAACGTCGCGATGGTCGCGAACAGCAGGCCGCCGATAACCGCGCGTCCCAGCGGCGCATTCTGTTCGCCGCCTTCGCCGAGTCCCAGCGCCATCGGCACCATGCCGATGATCATTGCCAGCGCCGTCATCAGCACCGGACGCACGCGGGTGTATCCTGCGGCCACAGCGGCCTTCACGGCAGGAATTCCCTCATCAATCTGTTCGCGGGCGAAACTTACCATCAGGATCGAATTGGCCGTGGCCACGCCCATGCACATCACCGCGCCGGTCAACGACGGCACGCTCAGCGTTGTGCGCGTGAGCAGCAGGAACCAGCAGATTCCTGCGAGCGCTCCGGGCAAAGCCATGATGATGATGAAAGGATCGAGCCACGATTGGAAATTGATCACGATGAGCAGGTAGACCAGGAGAATCGCGCCCACCAGTCCCACAGCCAGGCCAAAGAACGAGGAACGCATGGTGGCGACCTGGCCGCGCACCACGATCCGTGTGCCGCGGGGTAAGTGGCCGTCGAAGGACTTAAGCACTTTGTCAGTCTCGGCGGCGACGGCGCCCAGATCGCGGTCCTGCGTGCTGGCATAAATATCGATCACGGGCGCGACGTTCCAATGACTGACCGTGGCCGCGCGGGTGGCGGGAGAGAGTTGCACCAGATTTCCCATGAGCTGCGGGCCTTGCGGCGAGGTCACAGGAATATCCAACAGGTCCTGCAGGCTGGTCATGCGATATTGCGGCGACTGCACCGCCATCTGGTAGGTAACCTCGTTTTGCGGATTCAGCCAGAAGTTCGGCGAGGTCTGGAAGCTGCCGCTCAGCGAAACCAATGCGCTCTGCGCCACGTTAGCTGCGGTCATGCCGACCTGCGCCACCCGGGTGCGTTCGATCTCCATGTGCAGAGTAGGCAGGGAGAGCAATTGCTGCACGTGAACGTCGGCAGTGCCGGGAATGTGCCGCATTTTATTGGCGATCTGCTGGGCCACCACATAGTTGCTTTGCATGTCCTGGCCAATAATCTGCACGTCGATGGGCGCAGGCAAACCGAAGTTAAGAATCTGAGTCACGATGTCGGCCGGCTGGAAGAAAAACTCCACCCCTGGGAAACGGCGCGGCAAAATTTCCCGCAGATGTCTCGTGAGCCCCGCGGTGGGAGGGTGATGCTCGGGATCAAGCGCGATCAGGATTTCGGCATCGCTGGTACCGATCGTGCCGTTCGAACTGTAAGACAGGTTAATGCCGGAGTTGGGCAGTCCAATATTATCGAGGACAGTTTGCAACTGGCCTTTGGGAATCTCCTCGCGCAGCACATCTTCAACCTGATCGCAGAGGCGGGCGGTCTCCTCCACGCGCAATCCGGGACGGGCCCGCACATGCAAACGGAGCAAACCGGCATCGACCTGGGGAAAAAAGTCCTGCCCTAAGAAGCGGTAAAGTCCCAGCGAAAGCAGGCAGAAGGCAAGAAAGAAAATGACGAACACGCCGCGATGCTCGATGGTAGTTTCGAGTAGAGCTTCGTAGCCGCGGCGAAAATCTTCGAACTTCCGCTCGAAGCCGCGCTGAAAGCGGCCGAGGAATGACTTCGGAGCTTCCTCGCGGTGCTCGTGCCCACGCATGATGTACATCACCAGCGTCGGGATGAGAGTTCGCGAAAGGAAATAACTCGCCAACATGGCGAAACTTACCGCCTCGGCCAGCGGCACAAACAAAAACTTCGCCACCCCCGCCAGGAAGAACATGGGAACAAACACAATACAAATGCTCAAGGTCGAGACAAATGCCGGCACCGCGATCTGCTGCGCGCCATCCAGAATTGCCTGCCTCATCTCCTTGCCCATGGCAAGGTTGCGCTCGATGTTTTCGATTTCTACCGTGGCGTCGTCCACCAGAATGCCGACGGCAAGTGCCAAGCCTCCAAGCGTCATGATGTTGATGGTCTGCCCGATTGCGCCGAGGAGAATGATCGATACAAAAATGGAGAGCGGAATGGAAATCGAAATAACGATGGTTGGACGCCAGTCCCCGAGGAAGAGCAGGATCATGGCCGCGGTAAGAGCGGCGGCGATCAAACCTTCGCGCAGCACCCCGTAAATCGAGGCCCGCACAAACAATGACTGATCAAACAGCGCCGTGACCTTCAGCGCCGGGGGGAGGGCTTGCGCGGCCTGCGCAACAATATTCTTTACACCGGCAACGATATCAAGAGTAGAGGAGTTGCCGTTTTTATAGATCGACATCAACGCGCCGCGGTTTCCATCCTGACGGACGACGTTGGTCTGCGGCGAAAAGCCGTCGCGGATATGGGCGACGTCGCGCATATAGATGGTAGAACCGTTGGTGGTCTTGACAGGAAGGTCGTTCAACTCCGCGATGGTCGAGGGAGTTCCGTTCATCTCGACGTTGTATTCCAGCGCCCCCAGCTTGATGGTTCCGCTGGGCAGAACGATGTTTTGCGCATTGATCGCATTAACCACGTCGTTCGGCTGGAGGCCGTAGGACTGAAGCCGCGGCAGGTCGAGATCCAGCTGAATCTGGCGAACCTTGCCGCCGTAAGGAAACGGCGTCGCTGCACCGGGTACCGTCGCCAAATAGTTGCGCAGAAAATTCTGCCCCAGATCGAAAAGTTGCTGCTCGGGGAGAGTCTTACTGCTCAAGCCCAACTGAACAATCGGAGTGGTCGATGCACTATAAGAAATGATCAGGGGGGGCGTGGTGCCTACAGGCAGGCTCCGCACCGTGGTTTGGGCGATGGCGGTGATTTGCGCGATCGCGCCTTGCAGGTTCGTGCCGGGGCGGAAGAAAACTTTGATGACCCCGAGGCCGTACACGGACTGAGACTCCATGTGCTCGATGTCGTTGACCGTGGTGGTGATGCCGCGCTCGGAATTGGCCACGATGCGGTCCGCCATATCCTGTGGGGCCATGCCCGTGTAGTACCAGACGATGGAGACCACTGGGATATCAATGCTGGGAAAAATATCGACCGGAGTGCGGAAGAGCGTTACGAAAAACATGATGATGATGACCAGCGCCATCACCACAAACGTATAGGGACGTCTTAACGCTAACGCAACAATCCACATCTTTTAATAAACCCCTAGAAAAAAGGAAGAGGAACCAGTTAGTCCAAAAGGCAAATACGCTGGTCTGATTTAGATACGATACTCTACGTATTGGATTCTAAATGGTACCTTTTGGTTTTATGGTAGGGTAACACCATGCGCGGTAAGATAATGCGCCAAAAGGTCGCGCCCCTCCCTGTCGAAAGTAATGGCCGCAAGCGGCCTCCCGGCCGTCCGCGCAGCGAGCAGGCGCGTCTCTCCATACAGAGCAGTACCCTGAAACTGCTTGCCCAGAAAGGTTTTTCAGCGCTCACCATCGAAGCCGTAGCGGCCCATGCAAATGTGGGCAAAGCTACCGTGTACCGCTGGTGGCCAGATAAAGCAGCTCTCATCGCAGATGCCTTCGCCAGCAGCACCACGCGGCACTTACACTTTCCCGATACCGGCTCGGTCCGCACGGATATGAGTCAGCAGATGCGGCAACTGGTGAAAGTCTTTCGCAGCCGCCGCGGCCGCATCGTGTCAGCCCTGCTGGGCGCCGGCCAAAGCGACGGCAGCCTGATCAAGGCCTTTCGCGAACGTTTTATGTGGCCACGCCGGCAAGAGGCTTATGCCACCTTGCAGCGTGGCATCCAGCGCGGCGAACTACCGAAAAAGTTGGATATGGATTTGCTGCTGGACTCCCTGTACGGCCCAATTTACATGAGGTTTCTCATTCGCCACGACCGTCTGACTCCGCAATTCGTGGAAGGCATTTGCGACCTCGCATTCGGTCGGGCTGGTTCTTCCGCAAAATCGTTTCCTTCCGAAGCCGCTCGCACCAATCGGCATCCAAAGCGTTAGCAAAGTCTCGATCCAGATACGGGACCCAGTAGAGATTAGGAGACGCTGGATGCCATCTCGCAACGTGGTTTTTTGGGAAGTCGATACCCAAGCAGATTTTATGCTCCCCGGCGGCAAACTCTATGTGCCGGGCGCCGAACGCTTGCTGCCTAACATTCGCAAGCTGACAAACGCTGCCCGCCAGGGGCGCGTATTCCTGGTTTCGCACGGTTGCTACCACGCAAAAGACGATCCGGAATTCCGGACGTTTCCCCCGCATTGCATCAAAGGCACGGAGGGTGCGGCGTTCGTTCCCGAGGCTCTGACGGACAAAGTCGTTGTCGTGCCGAACGATTTTTCCGCAGTAGTACCCAAGGATCTTTCTCCGTATCAGCAGATTCTCTTCGAAAAGCAGACCCTCGATATTTTTGCAAGCAGGCATGCTAACAAGTTCATGAAACGATTCGGCGACGACGTCGAGTTCGTCGTCTTCGGCGTGGTTACGGAATACTGTGTCCGGCTTGCAGCCAAAGGATTGCTGGATCGCGGCCGCCGCGTCTCCGTCGTGGAGGATGCGATTGCAACTTTGAAAGCCAAAGATGGCGAGCGCACCGTGGCCGAACTCCGCGACCTTGGGGTACGATTCTTTTCGACAGACGACGCTCTCGCCCTTATTGCCTAGAAATCGATTGGCCGGATATTGCTCGGCCGAACTTCGCTCAGCCGAACCTCGCTCGCCCGGATATCCGCTAACCCTTCGAAGTAGTCCGGTGGTGTCAGTTTCGTGGGTTATAATCCGGCGCACGCATGAATCTTCCTTCCGGCACAAAACTAGGGCCCTACGAGGTCGTCAGCATGCTCGGAGCAGGAGGCATGGGCGAAGTCTATCGCGCCCGCGACTCCCGCTTAAAGCGCGAGGTGGCTATCAAAGTTTTGCCGCAAGCGCTCTCCCAGGATGCCGACCGTTTGCGCCGTTTTGAGCAGGAGGCGCTCGCTACCGCGGCATTAAACCATCCCAACATTCTCGCCGTATTCGACATCGGAACCTATGAGGGCGCACCCTATGTCGTCTCTGAACTGCTGGAAGGCGAAACTCTGCGTGAACGTTTGCGTGGCGGGTCAATCCCAGTCCGCAAGACTTTGGATTACGCCCTGCAAATTGCTCACGGGCTGGCCGCCGCACATGAAAAGGGAATCATCCATCGCGACCTGAAACCCGAGAATCTATTTCTCACCAAAGACGGTCGCTTGAAGATTCTGGATTTCGGCTTGGCCAAACTCACTCAGCCCGATCTGACCAGCGGCGCTGCCCATACTTCCCTGCCCACCATGACTCAAGCTACCGAAGCCGGCGTGGTGATGGGAACTGCAGGGTACATGTCCCCCGAACAGGTGCGTGGCATCGCGGTTGATCCCCGCTCGGATATATTCAGTTTCGGCGCGATTCTCTTTGAAATGATTTCCGGCCAGCGTGCCTTCCATCGGGAGACCGCCGCGGATACGATGAGCGCCATCCTCAAGGAAGAACCACCGGATCTGAGCGCGACCAATCACAACGTCTCTCCGGCTCTGGAACGCATCGTGCAACATTGCTTGGAGAAAAATCCCGAGCAGCGCTTCCATTCCGCCAGCGATATCGCGTTTGATCTGGAACATATGACCGGCGTTTCAGGCACCAGCGCCAAGGCGATCGCAGTTGCGCCTGCATCGCGTCGAAGCAAGCGGCTCGCCGCAGTGGCAGCCGGCCTCACCCTGGCATTGCTCATGTTCCGCGCCGGATGGTGGCTTGGTCGCGGAAGCGGCTCCGCGCCGCCCGCCGAATATCACCAAATCACTTTTCGCACCGGAGAAATCGGTAACGCGCGCTTCACTCCTGATGGCAGCATCGTCTACAGCGCTGCCTGGGACGGTGGGGATAATCAACTCTACATTTCGCGCAGTGACGATCCCGGCGCGCGCGAACTCGGCCTAAAAGCGGAGTTGCTCTCAATATCTAAAAGCGGGGAGCTGGCAGTTCGGCTCAACACGCAAACTTTCGCGGGTTACGAGCGAGTCGGCACTCTCGCGCGGGTCCCGTTAAGCGGCGGTACGCCGCGTGAAGTTCTGGAACACGTGCAGGACGCGGACTGGTCCGCCGACGGACAGAATATGGCGATTGTCCGTTTCCTTCCAGAGACCAGCCATTGGCGGTTGGAGTATCCCATCGGAAAGGTGCTGTTCGACAGCATCAACTGGATCAGCCACCCCAAAATTTCTGCAGATGGTAAGTGGGTCGCCTTCGCCGACCACGAAAACCCAGGTGGCGACGACGAAGGTTCGGTCGCCGTAATCGCGGCAGACGGCACCGGCCAGGAGAGAAAACTTTCCTCCGGCTGGGAGTCCTTAGAGGGAATCGTGTGGTCTCCAAAGGCCGACGAAATCTGGTTTACCAGCACCGCCACCGGAAGTTCCACCAATCCGCGGGGAGTAACGCTCACGGGCAAGCTGCGGACAATCGCCAACGTGCCCGGCGGGCTATGGCTCCAGGATCAACAGAATGCGATCACGCTGGCGATCACCCACCGGGAGCGCATTGGAATTCGCGGCTTGGCGCCCGGCGGTAAAGAAGAGAAAGAACTGGGGTGGTTTGGATGGTCGATTCTGCGCGACACGAGCCGCGATGGACACAAGATCCTGTTCGAGGAAGAAGGCGAAGGCGGCGGTCCTAACTACACTGTTTTTCTGCGCGACACGGACGGGTCGCCTCCGGTGCGCATTGGCGAAGGCGTGGCCGAGGCGATTTCGCCGGATGGAAAGTTGGCCATAACACAGCCCGCCAAGGGCGGTCCGCTCAATCTTGTGCCCACCGGGGCCGGCGAAGCCCGGGCGCTAACACACGATGCGGTCAGCTATGGTGCGGTTCGCTTTTTGGCTGATGGCAAGCATCTGCTGGCGACAGGGATCGAAGCCGGCCATGGCCGCCGCGACTATCTGATCGATGTAGGCACGGGCGATTCCAAGGCAATAACCCCGGAAGGAATTGCAGGAGTGCGAATCTCCCCGGACGGGCATAGCGTGGCGGTTACGGGGTCCGACGGTAAATTGGGAGTCTGGTCATTCGAGACCAGTACCTATCATCCGATCCCGGGCGTGGAGGCAGCCTATTACGCGGATGGCTGGTCGCCCGATCAGCAATCTTTGTACGTTGCCTCCGGCAAGGCTCACCAAACAACATCGCAGGTCTTCAAGTTGAACATTGGGACCGGCAAACTGGAGCCCTGGAAAACTTTCGGTGAAGACGGCCGCGCGGGAGTCAGCGAAGTGGGCGCGCCTCAGTTTTCCTCTGACGGAAGCGCTTACGCTTACATCTACGTGCGGATCCTGTCGGAGGCGTATGTCGTACGGGGATTGAAGTAGGAAGCGCTGAAGTAGAGGGGCACAGGAACTATCCGGCCACAGTCTCAATGCCCACCACTTCGTCAGCTGAGAGGGTAATGCTGGAGCTCGCAAGATCCTCGCTCATATGCTTCGGGCTCGACGTGCCGGTCAGCGGCAGCATGCTTACTGCTCGCGCGAATGCAAAAATAACTTGCGCGGGTGTCGCGCTGCATCGAGCCGCAATGTTGCCGACCATCGGGTGGTGAACCACGTCTACGTTCGCCGTGAGCAGCGAAAATCCCTGATAGACAATTTTGTGTTCGCGGCAAAATAATCTCACCTCGCGGTCCCAGCCAAGCCGGGCATAGCACCGGTTTTGCACGAATGCAGGCGCTTCGGCCTGGACTGCCAGCATTTGCTCAAGATGCTCCAAAGAAACATTGCTCACGCCCAACAGCCGCGTGCGCCCAGCCTCACGCTCTTTTTTCATCGCTTCCCAAACTTCGGCGTCAGCTTCGGCCCAGTTGTACCCGGACGAGGGCCCGTGCAGCACAAAGCTATCGACATATTCCGTGCCCAGATGCTCCAGAGAACTAGCCATGGATTGCGCCACCTGAACCGCAAGTTTTGCCGCTGGGTCATACGGAAGCCGGTGATCCTGACCCGGACGGTAAGTGAATTTGGTTTGAAGAAAAACCTCTCCACGCGTCACCACCCCGGCGCGATAGGCCGCCGCCAGTCCTTCGCCCACTCCAGCCTCAAAATAATGCCGCCGCTGGTTGGCGGTGTCGATGCCGCGAAAACCCGCACGTAGCGCCAGCTCTACCAGAGCCGGCGTTCTTTCTTCCTTCCATGCCGTGCCGTAAAGAAAATTGGGCACCGTTGTAGTTTGTGCCGCGGGAGTTCGCTGGGGGACCATGCAGCTATTCTGTCACGAGAACCCTGCCGTGCGTTTGCGATGCAGCGTTACAATACAGCCGTGGTTACTACACGCATCAAGAGCGATCCTAACCGTCAGCCCCAGCACCAACGCCATCCAATTTATGCCACCGAGACGGCCGGCCTTCTGTTGATCGCTTTTCTTGTGCTCGTCATCACCGTGGCCCGCTATTGGCATGCTATCCACTGGAGCATGCGCTGACGCTCGTCGAGCCATCCGCTTCGCCACTGGTGGTGGTGCTCGGACCAACCGCCAGCGGAAAAACCACCCTGTCACTGGCGCTCGCCGAGCGCCTTCATGGCGAAATCGTAAACTGCGATTCCATCGCCCTGTACCGCGAGTTTGAAATTGGCACGGCCAAACCCACCGCCTCTGAGCGATCTCGCGCCCCCCATCACTTGCTCGACTACGTTGCGCCCACGGAGCACGTTACAGCCGGCGAATACGCGCGCCAGGGGAGGAAGGTACTCGAAGAAATTAAATCCCGGGGACGCCTGCCAATCGTCGTGGGCGGTACCGGTCTATACCTTCGAGCTCTGCTCGAAGGACTTTTTTCCGGACCGCAGCGCAGCGAAGAGCTGCGTGAGCGTCTTCGCAAACTGGCAAGCACCCGGGGATCGAACTATCTTCACCGTATTCTTCGGCGTCTGGATCGCGCCGCCGCGGAGAAGATTCACGCCAACGACATCCCGAAGCTCATCCGCGCCATTGAAGTTTGCCTGGCCTCCCGCCAGAAGATGACCGAACTCTGGCAGCATGGGAGAGATCCTCTGCTCGGCTTTCGCATTCTGCGCCTCGGGCTCGATCCCGATCGTCAGGCACTCTATGCTCGAATCAACCTGCGCGCCCAGCATATGTTCGACGCGGGATTGATCGAGGAAAGCCAGAGGCTGCTCGAAAAATACGGAACTGCTCCGATTCCGCTATCTTCATTAGGTTACAAACAAGCTCTGCAAGTAATTCGCGGGGAACTCAGTCCCGAGCAGGCGTTGCACGCGGCCCAGCAGGCTCATCGCAACTACGCAAAAAGGCAGATAACGTGGTTCCGTCGTGAACCAGAGGTAAAGTGGCTGCGCGGTTTTGGGGACGAGGAGCAGGTCCAGGCCGAAGCGATAGCTGAAGTGGAGAACCAGTTCGCACCAGACTCTTCCTCCTAGCCCATTTCTGCTATCTTTCTCACCATGTCCCGCGCATCCGCTCTGTTGCCCACTCTCCTTATCCTTATCCTTCTTCTGAGCCCGGCATCGGCCCCGGCATCCTCCAAAGATAAATATCAGCACGCCGCACCCATTCATCTCACCCAAGCCGGCGATAAATGGGCGCACAAAACTCTGCGCCACCTCACGCTCGAAGAGAAAGTCGGCCAGGTCTTCATGATCTGGTGCCGCGCCAGCTTTCTGAACGTAGAAAATCCCGAATATCTCCAGCTGCGCGAGGCCATGAACAAGTATCACGTCGGCTCTTTTGCCATGACGGTCCATGTCGACGGCCCCTACCTGCTTCGCAGCGAACCCTACGAGGCCGCCGAACTTCTCAACAGCCTGCAAAAAGAGTCAAAACTCCCCTTGTTATTCGCAGCAGATTTCGAACGCGGTGTATCCATGCGCCTGATGGGTGCCACAGCGTTTCCTACCGCCATGGCATTCGGCGGCGATGGCAAACTGGAAGACGCGGAAACCTTCGGCCGCATCACGGCGGAAGAAGCTCGTGCCATCGGCATCCATTGGAACTTTTTCCCCGATGCGGACGTCAATTCCAATCCCGTCAACCCCATCATCAACACGCGCTCCTTCGGCGAAGATCCCCAACAGGTAGGCAATCTGGTCACGGCCTATATCAAGGGCGCGCATGAGGAAGGCATGTTGACCACCGTTAAACATTTTCCCGGTCACGGCGATACTGCAACCGATTCTCATCTTGGCGTTGCCAGCGTGAACGTGGATCGCGCTCATCTGGATTCCATTGAGTTGCCGCCCTTTCGCCAGGCTATCGCGGCTGGCGTGGATTCGGTTATGGTCGCCCACGTCACCGTACCCGCTCTCGATCCTGATCCCAACCACGTGGCCACCATCTCTCCCGCAATCGTCTCCGGCCTGCTCCAGGAACAGCTTGGCTTCAAGGGCATTGTCGTAACCGATGCTCTCGATATGGCCGGGCTTACGCATCTTTTCGCCAACAATATTGGCCGCGCCGCAGTCGAGGCCTTTAAAGCCGGTAGCGACCTTCTCCTCATCCCCGCCGACTTTCCAGCCTCTTACAACGCCATGCTCCAGGCCGTGCAGTCCGGCGAAATCTCCCGTGAGCGCCTGGATCGATCCGTGCTCAAAATCCTTGAAGCCAAAGCATCTCTGGATCTCGAGCACGCCCGGTTGGTTGATATCAATGCCCTCTCGACAACAGTCGGCAAGCCGGAAAACCTGGCCTTCGGCCAACAAGCCGCCGATACTGCCATCACTCTGGTACGCGATAATGGCAAGATTTTGCCGCTTAAATCTTCCCTGGAAAATCAGGGAACCGGCAAGGCAAGACTTCCGTATACAACACAGGAGGAGACACACAATCAGGTTGTTGCGGTGCTCTTCTCCGACGATGTGCGGACGGAATCCGGACGCGCCTTTGGCCGTGAACTCCGCGCCAGAATCCCTGACGCGAATGTGATCTATGTCGACCCGCGTATAGCCGCGGCGATGAGCGATGACATTATGAAGGCAGTAAACCAGGCAACCACCGTGATCGCGGCCGTATATGTTGCGCCTTCCGCAGGCAAGGTGGGCAACACCATGGCCATGGCGGACGCTACCGGCGCTCTTCTCCGGCAAATGCTGGATCAGGCGGCGGGAAAAACCGAGATCGTCGCCGTGGGAAATCCATATTTAGCTGAGAACTTTCCCAAGGTCGAAAATTATATGTGCACGTTCTCCAATGCATCCGTTTCAGAGATCGCCGCCGTCAAAGCCTTGTTTGGAGAAATTCCAATTCGCGGTCGTCTCCCCGTGAGCATTCCCAATATCGCTTCCCGCGGTGCGGGTTTAGATAGACCGGCGCAGACTTCCGTTGGAGGGTCTCAACATGCGCAGCCATAAACTTTCATGCCTCATGGCGCAAGCTGGAATCGCTCTACTCGCAATGCTGCTCTTGCCCGCGTGCAGCGTTAAGGTCGACAAAGACGGCAGCGGCGAGGAAAAGAAGGTCGATATCAAAACGTTCGCCGGAGGCATCCACGTCTCGCAAGATGCCAATCCCTCCGAGACTGGCCTGCCGGTTTATCCTGGCGCCCACCTTAAAGCCGACGATTCCAGCGACGACAAAGGCGCCAACGTGAACATCTCGGGCTTCGGATACGGCGTCAAGGTCGTAGCCCTCGACTACCAGTCGGACGATGCCCCCTCGAAGATTCTCGCTTTTTACAAAGACCAGTTAAAAAAGTATGGCAACGTTCTCGAATGTCATACCTCCAAAGGAGACTGGAACATCAATATGGGTCACAAGGATTCGAACGAGCTGACCTGCCAGGGCAGTGGCGGCGTCGATACCGAACTGAAAGCCGGCAAGCAGGATAATCAGCACATCGTCGCCGTGCGGCCCGAGGGCACGGGCTCCAAGTTCACCCTGGTTTACGTTCGTACCCACGGAAAAGACACCGATATTTAAAGCATGGTGCATGAAGGAAGCAGGGAAGTTATGTTCCGATCGAAAATTCGTCGACGCAATTTGCTTGTAGCAATGGCAATCCTCACCGTAACTGGTGCCGTGCATCTTGCAGCCGCTCAACAACAAAACAGCAATCAGGATAAAAGTCTCGACGTCCGGAGTTCCGTCGGCGATCTGCATATGGGCAACGACGCAGATGCTCGAAAGGCGGGCCTGCCGCTCTATCCCGGCGCGCGTCTCCATCATGATGAGGACAAAGACAAGAACAGCAGCACCGCGAATCTGAGCCTTTTTACCGACGCCTTCGGCGTAAAGCTCGTAATCGCAAAGTACGATTCCGACGACTCGCCCGCCAAAGTCATTGATTTTTACCGGGAGAAACTGAAGACGTACGGCAAAGTGCTCGAGTGCCACACTCACGAGCACGGCGGCACGCATGCCGATATCGACAGTGATGACGATAAGGACAGCAAGAAATCGAAAGAACTAAAATGTGAAGGAGACAACTCCGGCCCGGTCACCGAATTGAAAGTTGGCACCGAGAATAACCAGCACGTCGTTGCCGTCGAGCCCAGCGATAACGCTAGCCATAAAGGTTCAACCTTCGCCCTGGTCTACGTTCACGCTCGCGGCAAGGAAGGCGATATCTGAGCAAGTCTTCAAGGGATCACAAATATGCTCCCCCTCGTGTAACTCCGTGACCTTTGTGGTTTGCCAACTCCGTGCGGAACTGACCCATTACCGAAACCCCCGCTTCCTTGCGTCCGCCATTCTTCCTGCGGTACCTTCACTCTAGTTCGTCTCGATTATCGAATGGACCATCCCTGCTACAAATGCGGCCACATCGTCGAAGACGGCAGGCCTTTCTGCGCGCAATGCGGAGCTCCGCAGATTCGTGTCGAGATGCCGGAACTCATACCCTCCCCAGCTGTTGCAGGCTCAGCCGGAGCTTCTGATTTTGCAGAATCCTCCGGTGTTCCCAGTTCGCTCCGTCTCCCCTTCAGCGCGGCAATCGAATGGACCCGGGCGCTGCGAACTTGCGCGATAGCCGCGCTGGTTGCCGCTATCGTCATGTCGCTCGGGCTTGTAGTGCCGTTGCTGGCTGTGCTGGGCGCTGGTTTTATCGCCGTCACTCTTTACCATCGGAGCAATCCTGCATGGATCGTGAATGCCCGTTCCGGAGCCAAACTCGGCGCGGCTTGCGGAGTTTTGTTTTTCGCCATTGCTACGATCCTGGAATCCATCGCTATGGCTCTTACGCACACCACCGGCCAGGTTCGCGAGAAAATGATGGAAGCCCTCCAGCAAGCCGCCACCCGCACCAACGACCCGCAGGTGCAGGCTGCCGTTGAGCAATTCAAAACTCCGCAAGGCATCGCCCTGATGCTGGTGTTGGGCGCGATTGTTTTGTTCCTCGTCTCAACCGCCGCAGGCAGCCTGGCGGGAGCCCTCAGCGGCGCCATTCTCGGCCGCAAGCGCCGTTAGCTGAGGGTTCGCTTAGGGACAGCCGCCCTCGGCTGTCTGGTCGAGCGAAGCTCGACTTCTTCTCCCCCCACGACGGCAAATTGCACACGACGCATCCCTGACCCCTTGCCGCAGCCCGCGCTCCCCGCGTATGATGCACCGTTTGCCTTCTTACAACATGACCATGCCAGCCAAAGGATCGCTGCTCGATATTGAGCACCTTGAGGATAAGCAAATCCTCGGCCTGCTGAAGCTGGCTCGCCGCATGGATCCCCGCAAGCCGCGCTCCTTGCTGCGCGGCAAACGCATCTTTCTGCTCTTCTATGAAGCTTCCACTCGTACTCGGTCTTCTTTCGAAGTCGCCGCGCAGTCCATCGGCGCGATAACCACGCTGGTGCAATCCTCCGGCTCAAGCATCGAAAAAGGCGAGTCTCTACTCGACACCGCGTATACGCTCCGAGCGGTAGGCGCGGACGCGATTGTGATTCGTCATCCCTCCGCCGGCGCGCCTCACCTGATGGCCCGCCACATCGATATTCCAGTCATCAATGCGGGTGACGGCATGCACGAGCATCCTTCCCAAGCGCTGCTCGATGCCTTCACAATTCTCAAACATAAAAAATCCTTCAAGGGCTTGCGCATTGCCATCATCGGTGACGTCTACCACAGCCGCGTAACCCGCTCCAACTGCCATCTGCTCAGCCGTTTCGGAGCCAGGATCACACTCTGCGGGCCGCCCGAACTCGTGCCGGAAGTCGCGGCGACCCTCGTTCCAGGCCTCGCCATCACCCGCCATATCGAAGAAGCGCTCCGCGGCGCCGATGTTGTAATGTTGTTGCGCGTGCAGCAGGAGCGCCTGGCCGGAAAGAAAATTCAGTTGCAGGAATACATCGCCCGTTATCAGATGACCGCCGCGCGTTTGAAACTAGCCAAGCGGGACGCTATCGTGATGCATCCCGGCCCCATTATCCGTGGTCTCGAGCTGACTTCGGAAGTGGTCGACTGTCCGCAATCCGCCATCGTAGACGAAGTCCGCAACGGCGTTCCCATGCGCATGGCGATTCTGGCGCGAGCTTTCGGAAAGAACTGATTCAGCAAGGCAAATGACAAATCACACAAGGTAAATGACAAAAGATAAATCCAAGCCGGGATCGCTTCTCATCAAAGGCGGACACGTCATCGATCCCGCCGCGAAAATCAACGCGCCCATGGATATTCTTCTGCGCGATGGCCGTGTGGCCGAGATCGCACCGCCGAACAAAATTCGCGGCGGCTCCGACGAGAAATTCGACGCCCGCGGCCTGATCGTCGCGCCCGGCTTCATCGATCTTCACGTTCACCTGCGCGAGCCCGGCCAAAGCTACAAAGAAACTATTGCCAGTGGAACTGCGGCCGCCGCCGCCGGAGGCTTCACCTCGGTCTGCACCATGCCCAACACCGCGCCCCTCGTCGATACCGCCGAATGGGTCGCGTGGCTACTTCGCCCCGAGCGTGGAGCTCTCGTCAATGTTTTTCCCATCGCTGCCGCTACTCGCGGTTCGCGCGGCGCCGAGCTGACTGACTTCGCCGCGCTTCAGCGCGCCGGTGCAGTCGCCGTCACCGATGACGGCAAACCTATCCTCGAAGATGACGCCATGCGTGCCGCTCTGCGCCTCGGCGCCGAACTCAACCTGCCAGTCGTCCAGCACGCCGAAGATACTCGCCTGACCGAAGGCGCTTCCATGCATGAAGGCCCCACCAGCTTCCGTCTCGGCCTGCGCGGTATGTCCGCCGCCGCGGAAGCCAACATCGTCGATCGCGACGTGACCCTCGCGCAACAGATTCGCGAATCGCGTCTCCACGTCGCCCATCTTTCCACATCCGATGCGCTCAAGGCCGTCCGCCGCGGCAAACGCGCCAAAGCCCGCGTCACCTGCGAAGTCACGCCTCACCACTTCACTCTGCTCGATCAGGACGTCGCTGAGTACAACACCAACTTCAAGATGAACCCGCCGCTGCGTTCCGCCGCCGATCGCGAAGCCATCCTGGTCGCTCTCGCCGATGGCACCATTGACGCCATCGCCACCGACCACGCCCCTCACGCCACCCACGAAAAGCAAGTCGAATTCGAGCGCGCATCGTTCGGAATCACCGGGCTGGACACCGCACTGGCATTGGCGATCACCCAGCTGCACCGCGACCACAAAATCGCGCTGACCAGAATTGTCGAACTCTTCACCGCCGGCCCCGCTCGCGTTTTCGACCTCCGCGGCCGCGGCTCCCTCGAACGCGGCAACCACGCTGATGTCACCATCTTCGATCCCAAAAAGCGCTGGACCTTCGAAGCCGCCAAGTCGCACTCGCTCTCGCGCAACACTCCGTTCGACGGATGGCAATTTGTGGGGAAAGTGGTGGCGACTATTGTAGGCGGGAAGATTGTATACCGCGCGGAGTAAGACATTTGAACGGGTGCTGGCGCGCCGCAGCACAAGTTCGAATCAGAGCCGCCCGAGCAGAGTCGCGAAGCGACGCCATTCATCAGCCCCGCACGTAAGTGCGGGGAATGCAATCAAAAAAGATCAGAGCCCCGCAGGGACGAAACCACTACGCAATCCCCATCCTCTTCCCCACCCTCCCCAACACCTCTAGCGCCTGCTTCAACTCTTCTTTCGTGTGCGTCGCGGTCACAATCGTCCGAATCCGCGCCCTTCCCTCCGGCACCGTAGGAAATGCAATCCCCGTTCCCAGCACGCCTTCCTTGAACAACTCACGGGAGAAATCCATCGTAAGTTTGCCATCCCCAATAATGATCGGCGTAATCGGCGTCTCGCTCGCCGGAGTAGCGCGCCCGCCAATGTCGAAACCGAGCAGCCCGAGTTCTTTTTTCCAGAAGCGCGTATTATCCCAAAGTTTTTCCATGCGCTCCGGCTCGTTCTCCAGAACATCGAACGCCGCGATGCACGTGGCTGCAACTGACGGCGGATGAGACGTGGAAAACAAAAACGGCCGCGCCCGGTGATAAAGAAAATCGATCAGATCGCGCGTTCCGCAAACATATCCGCCCAGCGCCCCAATCGCCTTCGACAACGTTCCCACCTGAATATCTACCCTCCCGTGCACATTGAAATGATCGATCGTCCCGCGCCCATTCCGCCCCAGCACCCCGGAAGCATGCGCATCATCGACCATCATGATCGCGCCATATTTTTCCGCCAGATCGCACAGCCCCGGCAGCGGGCCGATATCGCCATCCATGGAGAACACGCCGTCGGTAATCAGCAGCTTTTTGCCCGGTTCGTCCTTCACGCTGGCCAGTTGCTCTTCTGCATGCGTCACATCTTTGTGACGGAAGACTAAAATCTTCGCCTTCGACAACCGCGCCCCATCAATGATCGACGCATGATTCAGCGCGTCGGAAATAATGAAATCATCCTTGCCCAGCACCGCCGACACCGTTCCCGCATTCGCCGCAAATCCCGACTGGAAGACCACACACGCCTCCACATTCTTGAAGCGCGCTATCTTTTCCTCCAGTTCCATGTGGATCTTCATCGTGCCGGCGATCGTACGCACCGCGCCCGATCCCACGCCATACTTCCGCGTAGCCTCCAGCGCCGCCTCCCGCAGTTTGGGATGCGTCGTCAGTCCAAGATAATTATTCGACGCCAGGTTAATGACTTTCTTTCCATCAAACGTGCAGACCGCCGCCTGTTCGTCCTCCAGCACGCGCAATTTGAAGTGCGTGCCCTTGGCCGTGAGTTCGTTGAGTTGATCGGTGAGATAAGAAAGCGGATTGGTACGGGTTGCGGTGGTCATGCCTTTACGTCCTCATAGTTCTTGTCACAAAAGTTCAGCGTACCCCGTTGGGATACACCAGAATCTTGCTGGCCTCGCCTGTCTTCAGCCGCTCCATCGCCTTCGAAAAATCCTTCATCGGAATGCGGTCGGTAATCACCGGATGCAGATCCAGCTTGCCCGCCTTGAGCAGCGCGGTCATCTGGTACCAGGTTTGGTACATGCGCCGCCCGTTAATCCCCTGCACTGTGATGCCCTTAAAAATAATGTCTTCGGAAAAATTCAACGAGATCGGTTTCGACGTCAGTCCGAGCAGCGAAATCCTTCCCCCGCGCCGGACAATATCAAATGCCGTGCGAATCGAATCCGGATGCCCCGCCATCTCCAAAACGACATCCACGCCCAATCCGCCCGTCTTCTCCATCACAATGGACTTCACATCTTCTTTCGACGGATCGAGCACATAATCGGCTTTCATCTCCCGCGCAATCTTGCGCCGGTGTTCGTTCACCTCAATGGCAAACACGCCGGTCGCACCCACCGCGCGGGCTACGGCAATGGCGAATAAACCAATGGGACCGCATCCCGTAATGGCCACGGTCTTGGCCGCAATCTCTCCCGCCAAAACTGTATGAACCGCGTTCCCCAAAGGATCAAGGATCGACGCGTACTCCGGCGGAATCGCCGGATCCAGCTTCCATATATTCGATTCCGGAATCACCACATATTCGGCAAACGCCCCATTGGCATCCACGCCGATAATCTTCACGTTCTGGCAAATGTGGGCTTCGCCCGTCCTGCACTGCAGGCATTTGCCGCACGCCACATGCATCTCGGCGGAAACAAAATCGCCTTCCTTCACGCTGGTCACTTCATCGCCGAACGCCGCCACTTCCCCGCAGAACTCATGTCCCGGAATCAGCGGCGGATGAATGCGCCCCTGCGCCCATCGATCCCAGTTGTAAATGTGCAGGTCGGTGCCGCAGATGGAGGCCATCTTCACCTTCACCAGCACTTCGTTCCGCCCGAACGCCGGAATCTTTACCTCGCGAATTTCCGCGCCAGGCGCGGCCTCCGGCTTAACCACAGCCTGCATTGTGGAAGACATCAGCTGACCTCACTACTCAGTTGGAAAGAAAATATGAGAAAATTCTCAACTCGCCGGGCGTCCAGATTAACCCTCAAAATCTGACTCCAAGCAAACGGACGATTGTAGCACCAAGCCTCAGACGCTTTCTTCCGGGCTTTGGTTGCGAAGCCGAACTTGTTGGCAAAAAACTTAACGAGTTAACTCAGTAGACTGTTCGGCCTTCGGAATCTTCACCTTAAATTCTTCGGATTTCCCGCGCGGAATGCTCAACGTCTTCCACTCGCCCGACCGCAGATGCTTGGCCAGCATTACGATCTGCCCAGCGTGATAAGCATAATGTGCGACCTGCCGGTTGATCGCTTGCATCACACTATGCGCTTCACCTCTTATCGTCACCGTGTTCATCACATCGGTGCTCTTTAGAGAATCGAGCGCCGCAAACACATGCGCCCATCCTTCCTCCCACCAGCGCATCACATCGGCCCGCGTAGTCCCCGGCTCCAGTTCGAACTCTCGATCGCGAAAACGATCCGGCTTCTCCCCATCGCTGGTCAAGAAATCCATGAACCGCGAACGCATGTTCCCCGCCATGTGCTTTATCAGCAGCGCGACCGAATTCGCTTCCGCATCGAGAGTGATGAACAGATCTTCATCCCTCAACTGCGCGATCGCGCCCTCTGCCAACCGCTTGTGGCCGCGCATCTGCCGCCGTGCATCTTCCAAGTAATGAGTTGCCAGATCGCTCATAATTTGCTCCAGTAAATTGCTTCACTCCGTAATAAGTTGGGGTCACGAATTCGGTATCGTTGTGACCGGAGGAATAATTGGATAGGGAGCGGTCAAAGTTTGCGGCCGCAACTCCAACTCTAGCTCGAATCCTCCAGTCCACGCCGCCAGCGCGTTATACAGCAACCCGCCAATCGCACCCATCACAAATCCCATCAAGCCATACACCACTGGCATCAAGATCGCGAACACAACACCAAAGCCCATCCCGAAAATACCCATCGCCGGAGATCGGCCATGGTTGGCCATCGAACTCACCATACCGATCAACAGAAAAAACGGCACAAACAGCAGTCCCATGCAGCCATAGGTCAACCCCATGATCCTGGCCACCGACATTACTCCAACCGATTTGACGATGTGCATAGTCTGATTATCCTCCTGCTCAACATTCGAGCGTTGAAACGCAGTGTCGAAATTTTCTTTTTTTCGTCATCGCAGCCGAAAAAAACCTTCGCAGAAATGCAAATTTATGTTGACACTGCGTTCATACTGCCGCAATATCTTGTATCAAGGACGCTACTCCTACTACTAGTAGAGTGGCTTTTTGCATTTAGGTCCCCAAGTCGACAAGGGAAAATCGTTCACGGAGGAACCTTCATGGCAACGAAGAAGAAGGCAAAAAAGAAGAAACACTAACAACCGTCTGCGAGACGTTCTCGCAAGGGCCAAGTTTTTTCATCAGCCTCTCGGAAGAAGCACCTTCCGAGAGGTTTTTCTCATTAAGCAGGCAAACTCCCACCGCGTTTCCCCGTGTACGCCTGTGTTTATGCCGTTGATCTGGGCGCTATTCAAATAGCCGCGACCCACCCGAAAGATCTTCATATCGCCGCCCGCGTGTGTCACAATAGCCAAACAACGAGCCCCTGCTCCCTCAACCTGAGATGAGTCCAAGAAAAAAAACCGCCGCCAAAACCCACGCGGATGAAATCTTGATCCCAGACAAACTTTATTTCCGCATCGGCGAAGTGGCCACGCTCTGCCGCCTCCCAGCCTATGTCCTGCGCTTCTGGGAGAGCGAGTTCCCGCAACTCAAGCCAGTCAAAAGCAGCACCGGCCAGCGCATGTACCGCAAGCGCGACGTGGAGAACGTTGTCCGCATCAAACAACTTCTCTACGAGCAGGGATTCACCATCGTCGGCGCGCGCCAGCAACTCCGTTCCGAGTCGAAACCCGATAAAGGCCAGGCCGCCATCCCATTTCCCGCTCCAGCTTCCCCTGACATGCAGCGCATCCGCCAGGGCCTGCGCGAAATCCTGACTCTGCTCTCCACCCGTCGCACCGGATAGCAAGCTTTAGGTGTCAGGTCTTAGGTTTGGGTGGTTGGGTAGTGGTGGAATTTACCGCAATGTCTATGGAGGGACAGCCGCCCTGTCCTTCGAGCGAAGCTCGACTTCTTGCTCTTCGAACCGCGGCAAATTACACCACTACCGGTGGTTGGAATTGCTAGTCGAACAGAACTGGTTTAGCCTCGGCCCGTGCGTAGTATCCAGGGAAAAAGAGTGGGCGAATTCACAGAACGGCCGCTGGAGGGCACGCCGGTACTCGAAAGATCTGGCGGATCGACCAATGTAAGCTAAGACCGGGCAGCGACAGGCCCAAGACCTAGCCCCTAAGACCTAACAACCAAGCTTGCTCACGCCGCACTCCCGCCCGCGCTCTTCGCCGCGTCAATTCGAATCCGGCTCACCCGCGCCGTTTCCTGAATCAAACTATCCTTGGCCTCGCTCTCTTCCCCTGACATCACCGACCCTGCAGCCAATGCAAACCGCAACGCATCCGCCTGATCTTCAAAATACAGAATGACTTGCCCGGACATAGGTATTCTCCCAAGTACAAAAAATTTCCCGTGCGAGTAAAAGATCAAGACCAGAAACCCAGACCATAAACACAAGACCTGACACCTAGGCCCCAGGTCCTGGGACTTTCAGACGAGTAGCGCGTCACCGAGCGCGACGCAGCGAGCTTTTCAGATTGTCGCGGAGATGCCACTCCATTCAGAAGTGATCTTCTTGGTTCCGGCACAATGGGAAGGGCAAGTTGAGCCGTTTGCGAGCGTAAGCGAAGCGGGAGTCCGCAGGCGAAATCCCGAGCGCCGTTTGCGAGGGATCTCAGGAGAAAAGTAGTGTTAGTCGTACGAAAGCATTCGAGAGAAATTGGTCGGGACGGGCAGATTTGAACTGCCGACCCCTCGCACCCCAAGCGAGTGCTCTACCAGGCTGAGCCACGTCCCGACTAGGAAGGAACCCGCTGCATCGTATCCGCAGCAGATGGGGTTAACTCAAGGATTTTAACACCTGCCGCCGCACTTTGATTCATCCCCGTCGATTTTTCATAGCGCCCTAATTTTGTCCGATGCAGTCCATCGCTCATCTGACCCTTGTCATCCCGATTTTCCCTACCGATGGCAAGGCGTGGGCCAGGGGTACACTCCCGGAGCGAACTGGAAGTCCGCCGGAGTCGTGATCTCCACCCGCAGCTTGATGCGGGTCAATGCGCCTGCCTTGGAAGCAGTCTTATAGGAAGCAATCCTCACCCTGAGCCATCCCTTCCGCGCATCGTCGACCGCATTCGAGTAGTCAGAAAGTGCCCTATCTGGGTCCGAAGTTTGATAAGAATGGAGAACATTGCTGACCAGCCCGGAAATTCGCTGGTAGTCAGACCGGTCGAGCAGAAAATTCATTTCATGGGGATGCGATAACGAAGACTTGACTGTCTCGCCATAACCCGGCCCGAGAGTCTGATTGCCATTGAGTTGCAGCGGTAAATTCACCGGGTAGATGTAATCTTTCGTGTTCTCTTCTGCCGGCACAATATCCACAAACCACGCGGGATCTTTCTGACTGGTTACTCGAAACAACAACCCCCCGCCTAATTCCCGCTGATAGTCATCATGAGCATTCAGCGTGACCTTGAAGTAGACCGATTGGCAGGAATCTGGCGCTTGCGCCAGGGCGCGGATACCCGCAAGCATACACACCAGCAAAAGCCCGGCGAGCATTATTTGGCGACGGTTCCAGATCGGCATGGATTTTGCTTAATTCTTTTTTCGCTTGCGCTTCGCTACAGGTTTCTCTTCCAGAATGGCAAACTGAATCTTCTTCTCCACCGGATCGATCCGGTCCACAATCACCCGAATCTTCTGCCCCAAACTATAAGTCTTGCGCGACCGCTGTCCTATGATCTGCCGCGTGTTCTCATGGTAGGTATAGTAATCGTCGTTCAACGAATTCATCGGAACCAATCCCTCGACGAACAGATCCGTTAGCTCCACAAAAAATCCAAACTTGGTCACGCTGGTGATCAGCCCATCAAAGTCTTCGCCCACACGGTCCTGCATGAACTTAACTTTCTTCCACTCCATCAACTCGCGCTCGGCTTCATCCGCCCGCCGCTCCGTGTGACTCGATTCCTCGGCGATGTTGTGCAACTCGTCAATCGGGATAGGCCCTCCCAGCGGTTCCAATGCCGCGTGATCCCTCCGCTTAGACCACGGTGAAGCCCCATCGCTGTCCGTGTGGAGCGGGCGCCCCGCCCGCTTTCCATCCCCAGGCAACGCCCCGGTAGTCAGAGGAAACACTCCCACCGGCACATCCCCATCCTGCCGCTCGGCCGAATCCTGCAGCACATCTTTCAAAATGCGGTGCACAATCAGATCCGGATACCGCCGGATCGGCGACGTAAAGTGCGTATAGCTCGAAGCCGCGAGCGCGAAGTGCCCCACGTTCTCCTCCGAATACCGTGCCTGCTTGAGTGACCGCAACATCAAGTAGCTCACGATCCGTTCTTCCGGCTTCCCGGCAATTTTCGCGGCCAGCTTCTGGTACATGCGAGGCGTAATGTGAACATCCTTGGGAATCTCGACCGTCCTCGCCTGCTTGCCCGTGCCGCGCGCCGCCCGCCGGTCGCTCTTGAATTGCACCCGGTGAACCGGCAGAGCGCCCACCCCCAGGGAATATCCAAAGGTCGCGGCGATCGTCTCAAAATCGTATACCCGCTTGGCATCCGGTTTTTCGTGAATCCTATACAACGACGCGATACGCTTCGATTCCAGGTAATGAGCCACGGATTCGTTTGCTGCCAGCATGAACTCTTCAATCAAACGGTGCGCGATGTTCCGCTCCGACCGCGTGATGCTCTTCATCAACCCGAGCTCGTCGAACTCGATCACGGGCTCCGGCAAATCAAAATCAATCGATCCCCGCCGCTGCCGCTTCCGGTTCAGAATCATCGCCAGATCGCGCATCAGTTCGAAGGTCGGTACCAGCGCCGAGTAACGCTGCCGCATCGCCGCATCGCCTTCCAGTACTGCGTTCACGCCGGTGTAAGTCATGCGCTCCACCGAGCAAATCACGCCTTCGCACAACTCATAACCCACAACTTCACCATGAGGGTCGATTTGCATCACGCACGAGAGCACCAGTCGGTCCACTTGCGGCCGCAGGCTGCAAATATCAGTCGACAGCTCCAGAGGCAACATAGGCACGGCGCGGTCGGGAAAATAAACGCTCGTCCCGCGCAGATGCGCTTCCTGATCCAGCGCCGAGCCCGGCGTCACATACTGCGCCACATCCGCAATGTGAACCTGCAACTCAAAGTTTCCATTCGGCAGTTGGCGCACGGTCACCGCGTCATCAAAGTCACGCGCCGTTTCGCCATCGATGGTAACGATCGGTAGCTCGCGAAAGTCGCGCCGCTGGCGCAGTTCCTGCGAAGGAATCACCGGTGAGATGTTCTGCGCCTCTTCAAGCGTGGCAGCCGGGAAGCGATGCGGCAGATGAAACTTTCGTATGATGATTTCAACGTCGACGCCAAAGTCGTCTTCCCGCCCTAGAACTTCAATCACCCGCCCGCGCGGATTCTGCGTAGACGTGGGCCAATCGGTGATCTCTACGTCAACCACTGCGCCTTCCAGATCGCCCCATCGCGCGTTACGTGCCGCCTCCTCTCCAAGCACGCGATCAACGGATTTCTTTTCGTGTGATCCTGCGTCTCGCGCAGGCGCCACGACTTCCGAGCCCTCGGGAATTACAATCTCCTGCGTGATCTTGCTGTCGAAGGGCTTTACATAGTTGTGGCGGCTCCCATAGTGAAAAATGCCCACTACTGTGGGATGAACGCGTACCACGGAACGTACGATGCGCCCCTCGGCGCGCCCCTCGGAGCGAGTCGCGATAACATCCACGAGCACACGGTCGCCGTGCATCGCGCTGCCAATCGCATGAGGCGCAATAAAAATGTCGCCCACCAGACGCGACTTCATTGCCGGGCTCAAGGAACTCGCGTCAGGAATGACGAAGCCGAAGCCATCGCGATGCATGGTGAGCCGGCCGGCAACCAAATTTTTGTCAGAGAGCGCTGCAGCCGGCAGCGACCAGCGGTCTGGCTCAACGCGGACGAGTTGCCCACTACCCGAAAGCTTGTTCAGCCGATCGTTGAGGTCCGTGCGGGCATCGCCGTGCACGCCCAGTTCCCGCACCAGTTGCTTGAACCCCGCGGAGCGTTTGGGTTGGCGGGCAATGTGTTTTAGGATGGTGGCGTCGGAGAGCATGCGAGAGCGTGTGGCGGTAAACCCTCAGCTCACAGGATATCGCGAGTGGGAGGGTTCCTGCCTGTCGTTCACGCTGATCGAGTGCAAGGTGCGAATTCGCACGAAGGTTCCACATGCGCAAGCTGCCGATTCGCTAGTGAACGGCCGCTCAGTCGGCGGGTTCGCAAGGAGCTTCTTCAACATCCATTTGGCGCTCCTGCTCTTCTTCCAGCAGGCGTCGCAGTTCCGCGCGAGTTTGGTCAACCAGGGATGTGGCGAACTGATGCGCCGATTGCTGCCGTTCGGCCGAGAGATCCTTCACTCGAAGATTCAGCAGTGGAATATCATTTTCGAACCAGCTCAAAGTTTTCTGTATGCGCGCAACCCGATACTCGGAAGGGATCATGAGGGCAATCTCCGTTCGAGTTTACAGATTGCCACGCTCAGAGGTGGGCGCAAGTCACCAACTGGATACCGGGAGCGCCCAGCGCGTTTACCCGGGTATCTTTAACCTGGCTGGCGCGAGGTTGAGTCCTTCAAGGTGCCGGCCTTTGCTATCTGAGCGTTCAGCCAGCCTTCAAGCCGCTCCAGAGAGCTTTCGGGAAGCTTGCGGAAACGCAGGCCCACCCGGCCTTTGAGGTCAGCCCAGGCCACATCGGTTTCCACATCGAAGGCGATACTGGTTTCCGGTAAGGTGAATTGCAGCCGCGGCGCTGCATTTTTCGGAAGAGCCTGGCGGATCTGGAGCGCGATGCCGCCTTCACTTAGATCGGTGGAATCAGCTTTCAACTTCTTGTCATCGAACAGCAAAGTCACTGGCATGATTACCGGATGGCGGAAGTAGCGACGTCGCTCCCGCAACATGAATCCCAGCGCGGCGTTAAAGCAGCGGGAGGCGTTCAGTGTAGAGAGCGGCTTATGAAGCACGAAATTCACGCCCATGCCAAATGCTTCCTGAGTGGTGGTTTTCTTACCGTTTACCAGTGCGAACGTTACCGTATTTTTGTTGCTCGGGGTTTGGCGCAGACCCTCAAGTACCGCTGCGCCGCCCGGCAGGTCATCGCAATCGACGATCACAGCATCGAATTTTTCCGACAGCAGGATCTCGCTGGCCGCCTTCGCTTCCTGGCAGACCTCGACCTCGATCGAAAGTTTTTCCAGCGTGGGACGCAAGACTCTGAATACTTCAGCATCCCGACTAAGCAACAGGGAACCCAACATGCTCTAATTCTAAGAATGAACCGGGCCCGTGGAAAGTGACGAAGGTCTAGCATATGGAGTCTTAATTCGCCCTCAAAATGTCCAATTTCAAGGAAAAACGCCCGAAAAGGCACGCGACAGAGAAGCGCAACAGCAAAATCGATCCCCCCCGCATGGCTTATCTTTCGCTGGGTTCGAATCTGGGTGATCGCCAGGCGCAACTACGGGAGGCCGTTACGCGATTGAGCGCCCTTGGCCATGTGGCCGCCGTTTCCTCTTTTTATGAGACTGAGCCAGTGGAATTCTCCGAGCAGCCTTGGTTCATAAATTGTGCCGTTGCACTTGAGACCAATCTGAGGCCGCTCGATTTGATGGCAGCGCTGCTAGCCATCGAAGAAGAAATGGGAAGGCGGCGCGTGCAGAAAAAAGGTCCGCGCAGCATCGATATCGATATCCTGCTCTTCGACGATGTGGCAATGAAATCCGACGAGCTCACCATCCCACATCCGGCCATTCAGGCAAGAAGATTTGTTCTTGAACCGCTGGCGGAGATTGCCCCGCAGGCGCTGCATCCTCTCTTCCACAAAACCGTTCTCGAATTGAAGAAAGCACAGCCTGAGGGTCAAATCGTGAGAAAAGCCAAATCGGAGTAAAGATTCTTGGACACGTTTTAGGGCACTACGATGCGGCTTCCGGCGTCTTGCGGCGCCAGGATCGCAGGCTCTTTTTCCGGAAATTGCGCGGAAAGAAAATCGATTAAGGCGCGTGATTTGGGACGGCCGTTGGTGCGGCCATAGGCCAGACGGAGCAGGAACACCAGAGCCTTCAGAACGTCGGTGTCGCGCAGAGTGGAGTGACCGGTGTGTTGTTGCTCGGCTTGCCGATACTGTCGGATCATCTCTTCTAACTGCGATGTGACGGCACGCTGCGCCGTCCCAGTCAGCGGCTCCTCATAGTGCAGGCCCGAGTTCAATCGGCGTTCGTAGCTGGTGCACATTCCCGCCAGCGCGCCGATCAAATCGCGATCATTTATGGCGCGATCCGCAGCGGTGGCTTTGAAGAGAGAATAGGTCAAGCCCATCAGCAGGTGTTCATGCTCGTAGGTGAACCGGTCGGAGATCTCCACTTGCAGGAACAGCGCTGCTGGGTCAAACTCGCTGGCTGGGCGCGGCTTTTCATGCTGCCGGGCCTGCTGCAGGTAAGGACATTCGCTGGGGCAATCGAGCGTGACCTCGCGCTGCTCGCCACAGCATTGCGGGCAAATACGCCCGTGAATCGCGGGACAGAACCGCTTTTCCTTGCGAATCTCACAAATAGAGCAACTCAAAATCGTCTTCTCCTCTTCATTCTTTACATTATGGCATCGTGGGTTGGAAGGTGCAGATCTCGAACGCCAAACGGTCCGCGAGACGCGGCGACAAAAACCCGTTTGTGGGCATAATTAGCCCATTGTGGAACCTCTGATTGCGTAAAGGCTTGTAAAAATGGCCATTTTCGCTGGTTACATTCGCGGAACCCGCGTAGAATATGGGTGTTTTCCACAGGGCAGTGATATAAGATCAAGCCCGCTGGAATCAATACAGAATTTTTCCAAGGAGGAAACATGGCTGCAGGTTTGACCAAGACCCAACTCGTCCGGCATATGGCTGAGAAGGTGGAACTCCCCAATAAGACGGTTGCTGCATTTTTTGAGGAACTCGCCGACGTAGCGGTAAAAGAAACCAAGAAGAACGGTGTATTCGTTGTCCCCGGCCTGGGACGTCTGGTGAAGGCGCATCGCAAGGCGCGCGTGGGACGGAATCCGCAGACCGGCGAGCCCATTCAGATCAAGGCAAAGACGGTGGTAAAGTTCCGCGTCGCCAAGGCTGCCAAGGACGCAATCGCCCCGAAGAAGTAGTTTGTGCATGTACATGTGCATGTGCATGTGAAAGATCGATGGTGAAGGCCGGCTTAGGCCGGCCTTCTTTATTGTTGCAAGTTCTCGGGATTTTTGGCGGTGGGTCAGTTTGGTTTCCACACAACCGGCCTCTCGACGGGCGTCATCCCGAAAGCCCGCCTTTTCACCAGCGGGCCGAGGGATCTCCCGGCTAGATTTTGCCTTCAAGATCAAAACTGATCCACTACCGGATTCTTAGTTTTAGCTGAGAACCGACAACTGAAAACTAGTGATCCCATATGAATTGGATTGTTATCGGAGTCGGCGACATTGCCAAACGGCGCGTCATCCCTGCGATTCAAGCGGAGAGGCAAAGCCACTTGTATGGAGTAGTGACAAGGGATCTGAAAAAGGCTGCGGCTTATAGCGCTGATACTCGTGCTTGGAACGATCTCGATGAAGCCCTGCGAGACCCGGCCGTGGAAGCGGTCTACGTTGCGACTCCGGTTTTTCTTCACGCACCGCAAACCATCAAGGCCTTGCGCGCGGGCAAGCACGTGTTGTGCGAGAAGCCGATGGCGATGAATGAAGCGGAGGCGGCTTCCATGGTGCGGGCAGCGGCAGAGACCGGACGTACTCTCGGCGTGGCCTACTATCGCCGGAAATATCCCAAGCTGAACCGCGCCAAAGAATTAATCGAGCAAGGCGCCATTGGCGAGCCTGTGTTTGCTGAGCTCACATCTCATGGATGGTTTGATGGCAGGGAAAGCGACGGAAAAGAGAGCGCTCGCAGCTGGCTGCTGGATCCGGCGAAATCGGGAGGCGGTCCGCTGTTCGATATCGCTTCTCATCGCATCGACGTCCTGAATTATCTCTTCGGACAGCCGATGCGAGTCGCCGGGCAACTTTCAAACGCGGTTCATCATTATGCCGTGGAAGACAATGCGACCGTGTTGATCGAATATGCGGGTGGGGTTCGCGGCATTGTGGATGTGCGCTGGCATTCGAAGGTTAACCGGGACGAATGCCGTATCCGCGGTACGGACGGGGAAATTGATTTAAGTCCGCTGAATGGCCCGGAGCTGCGCCATCCTGGGGGCAGCGAAAGTTTGCCGCCCCACGCCAACTTGCATTATCCCATCATCGAAAATTTTGTAGACTCCGCACTGAACGGGATTTCTCCCTTGGCCAGCGGCGCATCTTCCTACTGGACCGACTGGGTGATCGATCAAGCGCGGCTGCAAAAAGATTTGTGATGTAGAACGGCTACCACAGCCTAGCCGCCAGGCCCGTCATTCGAGGCGTACTGCTCCAGCGCTTCCAGTTCGCGGCTCAGATCGTCGACGCGCCACTCCAGCAGATTGCGGATGGAAAGAATCCCGAGCAGCCTGCCGCTGTCATCGGCCACGGGGAGATGGCGGAAGTGGCGCTCCACCATGGTGAGGAGAGCCTCGCTTGGGCCCGTGCCACGCGTGGCCATTTCCACCGGGGTGGTCATGAGGTCGCGGACCGGCGTGGTCCTCGGGTCGGTGCCGGTGAGCGCCATCTTGCGAAGAACATCGCGCTCGGTAAAGATCCCGGCGACGCGATATTCGGAATCGACGACCCCGACGGCCCCAACGTGATGGTCGAGCATTTTGTTGATGGCATCGGCTACCGTAGCTTCCAGCGGAACAGCCGCAATTTCGCGGTCGCAAAGTTCCAGCACGTTCATAGCAGCCTCCTGGTAAAAGCCCTGATCGGCGAAATCCAGATCGGAGAGAAATTCGGATTGATGAATTATGCTCGCGCCGGTCCGCTTGTCAAGAAAAAATGGAGAGTGAACGTTAATTTTTACCAAGGCCGCCGCTAGCGCTGTTCCAAATAGGCATCCGCTTCAATTTCGACCAAAATCTCCGGCGTGATGAGCGCGCTCACTTGCACCATGGATGTAGCCGGGCGAATATCGCGAAAGAACTCACCATGGGCCTTGCCCACCTTCTCCCAGTCCGCGATATTTACGACGTACATTCGTGTGCGAACCACATTCGACAGGCTGGCCCCGGCTTTACCCAAGGCGCTTTCAATGTTCTTAAGCGTCTGCACGGTTTGGCCGTAGACATCCCCCACCGCCACGATCTTGCCATCCGGACCAGTTGCCGTGGTGCCAGAAATGTGGATGTTCGGTCCGATCCGAACCGCGCGGGAGTAACCCACCACTGGTTCCCAAGGAGTGCCGCTGGAGATATTGATTCGCTCACTGGTTTGCGCCATGGCCTGATTCCTTCCTTATTCGCAGTATATGTGCTGCCAACGGCATGAAATTGGCAGCCGCCGGTGCAGTGTGCCAACAAAAACGCGATACAAACTTTGCAGGAGTTTGCGCCTTCTAATGATTAGCAAAATTGATTCGCTCCAGAAACAAAAGTCACTTGCTTTTGCCATGGAGCTAAGGTAACTAGGTACCCAGCGGAGTTCTTAGAGTCCGCACAGGGAGCGGCTTACAAGGGGGACAAATACGATGATTCCGGAATCTCATCCGTTGCGACAGCTTTTCCAGGAGTTGGTTGGGAGGCACTACGCTGAGGAGATAGGGATACGCGATCCGGAAATCGTGGCTTACGTGGCCCACCTCCTGACTGAATTTTGCGAGTCCGATCAGTTATTCAAAATTCACAACGAGGCCGACCGTCCGCTGACGGATTTGGGCGAGATGTTGCTGGAGTCCGATCCGGTCTTTGGGCCGGCCCCCTCATTTGATCGCGAACGCCAGGTACGCAAGCACATTGGAGACTACGCGTTGTTTTTTGCCGGAATGTTTCCCGAGAGCATCAATCATTTTCGCTTGCGGCGGCAGCGCTTGGAAAACTTTGTGGAGTGGATGAAGGCCGGGAAAGAAAGCTACTACATCGTTTCGAAATTTGAGCACTTCGAATATGCGAAAGTAGCGCCTCTGTTCGCCCATCTCTCGCGGGAATTTGAAAGCTGCGTCTACGGACTGAATATGGTGAAGAATGATCTCCAGGAGATGCAGCATCCCATTCTGCAACGAAGCAAAGAGCAGCGCAGCAAAGAATTGTTGATGTAGTTCAAAGCGGCGCGGATCTCTTCATCTGGCATTTAGATCGACTTGGCCGCCAATGCGGTAAAAGCTAATGGCGCTGTTTCCCTGCACCAGCTTCCGCGCTCTCCGCAATACCCCGAATTCACCGCCCGGATCGAACCTCTTTTCGTGCTCCGCAATCAGCAACGACATCGCCCAAACCAACGGAGAATGCGCCAACGCCGTCATTGTTCGCTCGTAAACATCCCGCATATGGTATGGAGGATCGAGGAAAACAACGTCGGCGACGAAGTGTTCCTTTTTCAAGCGCCAGAGAATTCCAGCGAGATCATCGCTCAGGATTCTGTATCCCTCTGTAATTTCCAGGCTTTTCAGATTCTGTTCGATCACCTTCGTCGCCTTGGGCGATGTGTCGACGAATAAGACCTCTTTTGCACCGCGGCTGAGCGCCTCGATCCCCACCGCGCCGGTTCCGGCGAACATATCCAGCCACACGGTGCCCGTGAGTGCCTCAGGATTGCCGGCGGTAAGAACATCGAAAAGCGTTTCGCGCAGGCGGTCGGAAGTGGGGCGTATATCCAGGCCTGCCATCGACCGCAGCGCCCGCCCGCGATACTTGCCGGCGATCACGCGCACGGCGATGAACTTTCGATTATCGAGAGGCGCCGATTCACGAGGCTACTATATCCAACCATGTAAAATAACCATAGTAGTCCCGAAAACTCATGAGAAGTTTTTCCTTACATATTGGCCGGCTCTTCGGAGTAGAAGTCCGGATTCATCTGACCTTCTTGTTCTTGCCGCTCTTCGTTTTCTGGACGGAATATAATGCGCGCGGAACCGCCAGCGGATCGCGGGATTTGGCGCTCGTTGGGATTGTACTGGCCTGCGTTGCCGCTCATGAGATTGGGCAAATGCTGGTGGCGCGGCGATATGGATTCATCCCCAAGGCGGTGATTCTTTTGCCGCTCGGCGGGGTAACGGTTTTCGACGAATCGCACGCCGAGTCGCCCGCTTCGGCTGAGGACACATGGAAGCGCGAGGTTCGCGTAGCGCTTACCGGACCGTTGGTGAATGTGATTTTCGCCGTGCTGGCTGCGGGAGTGATTACCGCCGCGCTGCCGGAAGCCAAGGTCTGGCAGTGGCCGTTGTTTGAACCCGGCAACCTCCCCCGCAGCCTGGTCTGGGCCAATCTTTATATCGCAGGGCTGAATCTGTTACCGGCCTATCCACTGGATGGCGGGCGCGTGCTCCGCGCGTTTTTCGCTCGCACCAGTGACACGGCTGTTGCGACGCGGCGCGCGGTTTCGATCAGCCATGCCATGGCCATGATCCTGATGGTGGCGGGTCTATTCAGCAATACCTGGCTGACCATGGTCGGCATTATTATTTTTTCCGCCGCGCAGTTGGAAGAGCGCGCGGTTGTATTTCAATCTGTGTTGGATAATGTCCGGCTGGAAGAGGTGATGCTCACCGACTTCGCCACTCTATCCCCGGCGGACACGCTGGAAGACGCGCTTGATAAGGCCGTGCATTCCTTGCAGGATGATTTTCCCGTGGTACGCGGCAGCGACATGGTAGGTGTCATCTCTCGCCAGCGGATTCTCGACGCGCTGCGTGCCGAAGGCAATGGCTACGTCCAGTCGGTGATGAACAAGTTGTTCGAAGTTTCGATACGCCAGGAGTCGCTGGCCTCGGCGTTCCGCAAGCTCACGGCGCGGAACCTGAGCATTATCCCCGTGGTCGAAGATGAGCGATTAGTCGGTATCATCACGCTCCAGAATTTAATGCACTCGATGGCGCTGCTGGCCGAGAGCAGAAAACTGCGCCGGGATAACTCGCAGTCTTAGCGCCCTGGCGCCCATGTCTTTCCTTTGAGTTGAGCACTCTTAGAGTAGTTCCACTGCTTTTGCCTGGAGCACCGCCGGAACTGTTTCCAGTTTGCGCAAAACCTCCTCCGGCACGCGGCTATCCACATGAACCACGGCGATTGCCTCACGCGGCTGCGACGAGGTTTCGCCGCTGCGGCGGCCCAGAGAAAAGTTCGCGATGTTGATCTGGTGCTCCCCGAGGATCGTCCCCACCTTGCCGATCACCCCCGGAACATCATTGTTGCGCAAGAAGATCAGATTACGTTCAAGCGGTGCTTCCACATCGATATCATCGATGTGAACCAGACGCGGCGCGGTCCCATGCAGCACCGCCCCTTTAACCATGTGCTCTTCCGTGGAACTCTTCAGGAATAATGACAGCACGCTGCCTGCGCCTCCGGAGGAAGCCTTGGCTTTGTGCGTTTCGTGAATGCGAAGCCCGCGAAGATCGGCCAGGGACGCGGCATTTACCAGGTTGGCTTTTTCCTCCAGCGTCTGATTCAGAATCCCCTTGATGGCGGCGTTGCGAATCAGTTCCGTCTTCCACTCCGCGATGTGCCCGCTGTATCTCAGCGAAATCTCTTCGATAGAGCCTGCAGAAATCTGCGCGAGAAAAGCCCCCATGCGCTCCGCAAGAACGATATACGGTTGCATCTCGGCGTACTCTTCCGCCGAAACCGAGGGCACGTTGACCGCATTCTGAATCACGCCATTCTTCAGATACTCGCGAACCTGCCGCGCAATCTGCACGCCCACGGCCTCCTGCGCCTCATGCGTAGAGCCACCGATGTGCGGCGTGAGAATCACGTTCTCCAAAGACTGAAGCGGAGAATTCTTCAACGGCTCCTCATTGAACACATCGAGCGCAGCCGCGGCAACACGACCATCCTTCAGCGCACTCGCCAGATCGGCTTCGTTCACCAGTTCGCCACGGGCGCAATTCACCAGGCGCACGCCCTTCTTCATCTTCTTGAACGCCGCCTCATTGATCATGCCGGTGGTTTGCGGAGTAAGACCAACATGTAATGTGATGTAGTCCGCCGCTCCATAAAGTTCCTCCATGCTGACCAGCCGGATGCCTTGCTCTTTGGCTACGGCGACCGAGACGAACGGATCATGGCCGACGATCTCCATGCCGAAGGCGCGGGCCCGCCGCGCCACTTCCATGCCGATGCGGCCCAACCCCGCGATGCCCAGAGTCTTGCCGCGCAACTCGGAACCTTGTAGCGATTTCTTTTCCCATTTGCCGGCATGCATCAGAGCGTCGGCCCGGCAAAGATGACGCGCCATGGCCAGCATCATGCCGAGCGTCTGTTCCGCGACAGCTACGGCGTTGGCCCCCGGCGTATTCATCACCGCGATGCCCTGACGCGTCGCGGCATCGAGATCGATGTTGTCCACGCCTACGCCTGCCCGGCCTACCACGCGCAGTTTTTTCGCATGCGAAAGCAACGCCGCATCCGCCTGCACGGCCGAGCGCACGATCAGCGCGTCGGCAGTCTCCAATTCCGATGCCAGTTTGCCGTCAAGCTGCTCGGCGGTAAGCACAGTCCATCCGGGTTCTTTCAGTTGTTCCACAGCCGAAGCGGAAATTTTCTCCGCAATAAGAATTTTCACGATGTAAGGGTCCCTTCTTTATGGTCAACTCAGATGAACAGCAACAGCGGCCGCACTTAAGCTCCAACCAGTTGAGCGGTCTTATCGAGGCCGCGCGCGTAAACTTCCTGCGCAGCTCGCAATGCGGCGCCATACTTTGCGTCTTTGCCGGTAACGCGGGCGAGGACGTGTTCAAGCGCGCCCAGGATGCCGATCGTATCCAGATAATCGTAGTAGCCGATGTGGGCGATGCGGAATAGTTGTCCCTTCATCTCGCCCTGGCCATTGGCCACGACGGCGTCGAAGGATTCGCGGAATTCTTTCACGATTTTTCCGGAATCAATTCCATCGGGCGAACAAATTGCCGTGAGCGCCGCACCTGGGGATGAAGTGTAGAGTTTCAAGCCGAGAGCTTGTGCTCCGGCGCGTGTCATCTCCGCGCAAAGCTCGGCGTTGTCGACGAGCGCTTCGCGTCCCTTAGCCAAATCGCCGCTACCCATTTCACGGATGAACTGCAAAGCTGCTCCCAGTGCGGCGAATAGCGAAGTCGCGGGAGTGTAAGCCGACTCGCCCTTGGCCGCCGACTTCCGTTCTTTACGCAGATCGAAGTAATACCGCGGAGAAGTCGTCGTCTCCATCCGCTTCCACGCGCGCTCACTCACCGCGCAGTAAGCTAGGCCGGGAGGCATCATCAGCGCTTTCTGCGAGCCGCCGATGATCACATCCACGCCCCAACCATCGACATCCAGATGAGTCGTGCCCAGGCCCGTAATCGCGTCCACGACCAACAATGTGTCATTCCCGTTGGCGCGTACAATCTCCGCAATGCGGCGCACATCATGACGCGTGCCGGTGGAGCTCTCGGTGGCTTGCACGAATACCGCGCGAACCTCCGGCGTGACCTTGGAGCGAATCTCATCGAGCGAGAAAGTCTGGCCGTAAGGCATAGAGAGCACGTCTGCCTTGCAGCCAAAAGCCTTGGTTAATCCAGTCCATCGCTCGCCGAATTTTCCGGCCGTGAGCACCAGAACCTTATCCCCCGGTGATGTCAAGTTCGATACCGAAGCTTCCATCACGCCGGTGCCCGAGCAAGCCAGAACCAGCACATCATTTTTTGTGCCGATAAATTCCTTCATATCGGCGAGTACGCGCTGAAACAGTGCGCGAAAATCAGCCGTGCGGTGGTGCGCCGTAAACGCCGCCATAGCGGTCTGCGCTGCCGGCAATAGCGGGGTCGGGCCGGGAGTAAAAAGACGGTTCTTGCGAAGCATAGGCAGAGTCCTTAAAAAAGTAGGATTATGAATCAGTCTCGACGGGGAGGCTTGCTGAATTAGTTTACTGGAATTGCGAATTTCGCGCGGTGACTCTTATCACTAGCTGCCCTATAATCCCCCCATGAGCCTCATCGAACAGATTCAGCAAGACATTATCGTGGCCATGAAGGCCCGCGAGGAGCAGCGCCTCTCCACGTTGCGCATGGTCAAAGCCGCGCTCAAACATCGCGAGATTGAAAAAATGGCGCCGCTCGACGAGAAAGAATCTCAAGCAGTGTTGAATACGCTCATTAAGCAGCGCAAAGACTCGGTAGAACAGTTTACCAAAGGCGGTCGGCAGGAAATGGCCGACAAGGAAGCCGCGGAGATCCTTGTGATTGAGAGCTACCTCCCAAAAGCGGCCGGCCAGGACGAGGTGATCGCCGGAGTGAAAGCCGTGATCGCGGAGATGGGATCGCCGACCATAAAAGAGATGGGAACGGTGATGAAGAATGTGATGGCGCGGTTCGCCGGCGCGGGTATGCGCGTCGACGGGAAAGTCGTAAGCGAAGCGGTGAAGCGGGAGTTGGAGGGGAAGTAGCCTCGGCACGTCTTCACTTGCTTCTCTGCAATTCCCGGTACACTTCGCTTTTCGAGACCCCTCTTTCCTTTGCGACTTTCTTTAATGCCGCTTTCTCATCCAGCTTCTCTTCGCCGATGATCTGCTGAACTCTTTCGCGTATGGAAGGACGGGCGCGGTCGGCCGTTCCCGCGCGAGTCTCCATTTCTTCGGCTTTCCCGATCAGCAGCGTGATTTCGCCCTTAACTCCGTCCCGCGCCTTAAGCGTTTCAAGCACCTCGCCGGCCCGGCCGCGCAAAAACTCTTCGTGCAGCTTGGTGACTTCGCGGGCAATCACCACTTGCCGGTCGTTTCCCAGCACTTCGACAACATCCACAAGCGTCTCCACAATTCGGTGCGGAGCTTCATAAAAAACCTGCGTGCGCGGCGAAGTCTTGATCGCTTCCAAAGCAGCACGCCGCTCGCCACGCTTGGCGGGAAGAAATCCGCTGAAGCGGAACGAGTCGGTGGGCAATCCGCTGGCCACCAGAGCGGAAAGAAATGCCGACGCGCCGGGAATCGGCACGACTGGCAGCCGATGCCGGATCGCCAGAGCAATCAAGCGAAAGCCGGGGTCGGAGATTCCGGGCATGCCGGCGTCCGTAACCAGCGCAATGCTCGTGCCCTCTTGAAGGTCTTTCACCAACTCGGCTGATCGCGTCATCTCATTGTGCTCGTGGTAGCTGACGGTGCGGGTCGTGATGCCGTAGTGGCTGAGCAGTTTCTGCGTCTGCCGCGTGTCTTCGCAGGCAATTACGTCCACTTCCTTCAGCACGCGCAAGGCGCGCAGGGTAATGTCCTCAAGATTGCCGATCGGTGTTCCGACAAGATAGAGCGCGGGACCGGACGCGAGCGTCTGACCTCTCTCGCTTTTGTCTTCCGCCTGCTTCATGGCCGGAGTTTAACACT
>Ga0209530_1000130_pt1 | contig 65625 bp, 64 predicted proteins | sample BlaSpr_A8_Ref_O1_FD_187987 | JGI IMG/M metagenome (GOLD analysis project Ga0209530, IMG submission 187987) | Forest soil microbial communities from Thunder Bay, Ontario, Canada - Black Spruce, Ontario site 2_A8_Ref_O1 (SPAdes) (version 2) | ecosystem: Environmental > Terrestrial > Soil > Boreal...
TTCATCGTGGGAGGCGGAAATTCAGCGGGGCAAGCTGCCATGTTTTTATCGAGCTATGCGGCTGAAGTAAAGGTTTTGGTGCGGGGCGAAGGACTGAAGCTGAGCATGTCGCAGTATCTGATTGATCAGGTTGCATCGAAGGCCAATATCGAGGTTCTTCCCTTTACGCAGGTTGTTTCGGCGGACGGTGAAAATCACCTGGAACGAATTGAGGTTCGCTTGCAAGCGCCGCATGAGGCGGAGAAGATTCTCGGCTACGAAGCCGATGCTTTGTTTGTGATGATCGGCGCCGATGCCAGCACATCATGGCTACCAGGCGATTTGGAGCGGGATCCGCGCGGCTATATTTGCACAGGGCGCGATCTCACCAACTGGAAACCCGATCGCCATCCGTTTCCGTTGGAGACCAGCTTGCCGGGCGTGTTCGCCGCTGGTGACGTGCGCCACAACTCCATCAAACGAGTGTCGAGTGGAGTGGGCGAGGGCAGCATGGCCATCGCTTTCATCCATCAATACCTTTCCTTATAGAAGGGCCCAACAAGCCTGCGAACGCCGAAATCCGCAGGGAGCGGATTTCGGTGTGCAGTTGGTATTTGCAAAGCTACTTCCTCGGCCCTGCCGACTGCCCGATTGCGAAGTTGGCGATGTCGCTGGCGGTGGAGTGAGCGATATCGGGACAGAAAGCCGGCAAAAGCTCGACGCCGTGACAGGCACCCATCATGGCTCATATGTTGGCAGCCTGGCACCGTCGATCGCCGCGCTGCGTACAGCCGTCGACTATCAGTTCGTTCGTCGGCGGTGGTCAGGTGAAGTATCGAGCGCCCACCGCGGCCCGCGATCAAATGGAAGAAACGTGACGGCATTCCGCACGTGACAAACCGGGGAACGTCGCAAAGCGATTCTCTCGCTTTTTTGGCTTTATCGTCCAGTCAGCAATTACCGGCGAAATCGCTCCAGGCTGCGACGGTGTTGGGGTCTTGATCCCCCCGCCAGCCGCTTCCACGCGCCGTTGATGCCGAATTCGAACCGACAGGTCGGCTTAGGGGAAGCGTTTCGGGCTTACTCCTGGTTGACGTTAGTGCTTTTTCGGAGGCGCGCCCAAGATGATCAGAGCGGAGCGGACTAGAGGATTGGGGTGCGCGCGTTCTGACGGGTAACCCGGAAGTGATCGAGACGGCAAGCCAGCGAACCGAGGAAAAAATAGGAAGGGCGTGAGTTATGGTATCGCAAGAGCTAGGTGTTTTTTCGATTCCTCTCTGAGAATCTATACGATACCGTGGCCGCCATGCGGTGTCTGTCGAATCTGCGATGTGGTTATCCGCTCCGTACATTCTTCCGACTCGGTACGGAAACTCCGATGCCCGCAGTCGCCACCACGGTTGTAGCTGGGGGTGGGATCGCAAGGAGCGAGCAGCTAATGGACCATTCCTTCTTGCACGCCAGACTTAAACAGAATCGCAGCCTGCTCGGCCACGACGGGATGGCTGAAATAAGAGCCTTGCCCCTCGCCGCACCCGTGGCGCTGGAGAAAATCGAGCTGCGAAGCGGTTTCCACTCCCACTGCGACGACTCGCTGCTTCAGACTCTTTCCGATACTGATCATGGCACCGACAAGGGTTGACCCCTCGGGATCCGCTGTGATCTCCTGCACGAACGATTGACCGACCTTCAGAGTGTCCACCGGAAAACGCCGCAGATAGGTAAAACTGGAGTAGCCCGTGCCAAAGTCATCGATGGCCACCCGCACCCCCATCGCCTTCAGCGCGAGTAGTGTAACAACAGCAGACTCCGCATCCTGCATCAACACGGTCTCGGTTAGTTCCAGTTCTAAATTTTGCGGCTCCGTCCCGGTAGCGATCAAGGCGGCGCGAACACCTGATAGAAAATCCTTGGATTGGAATTCGACCGCCGACACGTTTACCGAAATAGGTACAACTCCGAGTCCCGAATCGCTCCACTCTCGGGCTTGTTTGCATGCTTCTACTAACACCCACTGTCCGATGTGTAGTATCAAACCGCACTCTTCGGCGATTGGCACGAACGTCGCCGGAAGTAGCATTCCCCGTTCCGGATGTTGCCAGCGAATCAGCGCTTCCATCCCCGTGACCTGACCTGTCTGTAAATCGATCTTAGGTTGATAGTGCAGTAAAAACTCGTTCCGTCCGAGTGCCGAGCGCAAATCCGCTTCCAACAACACTCTCTTTGCTAATCGCGTGGTCATGTCTTTTCGAAAGGACTGGTAGCTATTGCGACCGTGTTGCTTGGCTTCGTACATCGCTATGTCAGCCCGACTTACCAAACTCTCCGCGTCCTGCCCATCGGCGGGGTAGGTGCTACCACCAATGCTGACGTTAATGTCCAGACTTTTGTTATCGATAATATGCGGGGACGCTATCGCCCTTAGGATTTTCCGCGCAGTGACTGCTGCGTCTTCGGCGTGCTCCACTTGGGAGAGTAGAATCAGAAATTCGTCTCCGCCCAGACGGCTTACCGTGTCCGTACGCCGGATACAAGCCGACAATCGGCTAGCGACCGACCGCAGTAGGTTGTCCCCGACGCCGTGGCCCAGTGTATCGTTGATTCTCTTGAATTGATCTACATCGACAAACAGCACCGCGAGTTGCTTGCTCTGACGCTCCGCCAGTGAAATCGCTTGCGTCAAGCGGTCGTCGAACAGCGTTCGGTTCGGCAATTGAGTCAGGATGTCATGTTGTGCCACACGCGACATTTCGAGCGAGGCGGCCCGAGCCGTGCTCACGTCGCGGAAAGAAATTACTGCCCCAATCGTGTCCCCCTCCTGGTCATGGATAATCGCTACTCGATTTTCAATTCCAAATTCCAAGCCGTCTCGTCGAATCAGCGTGCAATTTGTACATTTGGTCGCAGTCATCGCGCTTTTATCTCCTTGCGTGACAATTACTACGACATTGCGAAGGACCGCGCCGCTCGCACTATCGACGAGCCTGAGCACGTCCGCAACTGGACGTCCCAGTGCTTCCTCTCGAAACCATCCGCTCATCTTTTCTGCGAACCCATTTAGATAGGTGACGTTGCCGCATAGGTCCGTGCGCACGACCCCCTCTCCAATCGAGTCAAGCGTGATGGTCGCGAGTGCATTTTCCCGCGACACCGCCTGCTCCGCCCAACGGTTCATCATCGTGCGCACCGTCCGCCTTAAACGGTAGCCATCGGCTTGCTCCTTGAGCAGGTGATCTTGTGCGCCGTGCTGTACGGCTTGCCTGGCCTCTCCTTCTGTATCAGCGTCACTCAAGATCAAGATTGGCACACCGGGCGCAGCCTGAAAGAGCTTATCGAACGTCTCGACACCTTTGCTATCGGGCAAATTCAAGTCAAGCACTACCGCCCTCACCCCTCCGTCACACAGTCGCTCAATCCCACGAGAAAGCTCGGTAACCCACTCCACCTCGAACCGCTCTTCTGTTACGGAACCTAGTTCGCCCAAAACTCTTGCTGCCGCATCTGCGTCAGACGCAATCAGCAGGACACACTCGTTCCCCTTCATATTCGATGGGGTAGCTTGGCGTTTTTGGCTTGTCATCTAGCGGGGTCCCGCAACGGCATACTGTGCGACCTATTAGGCTGTCTTCGCCACTTTAGCCAACTTCGATGTCGCGACTACCTTGGCGGCATCCGAAGCCATGAAGCGCAGCATCTGCTGCTTCAGTTGCGCATCCACCTCGTCCGCGATCGTCACAACCGCGGGAAGTACCGTATCGAACTTCAATTGGCTCTGGCTTTTGTGCAATATCGTAAAAATGCTCACCTGGAGCAGCCGAGATTCCTCCACCGCCATGGCCACCGTGTAGCCCTGTTTAGCACGTAAATCTCCGTGGTGAGCCGCCGCCTGCGAAATCTCAGCGTTGGTTTCGTCGTCCAAACGTAAGCGCACAATGACATCACGTAGAAGCTGAGGGAGATGGCCTGTGCGGTCCTCAAAACTCAAAGGAATAGCAATTAAGTCCGGCTCTTTATCGACTCGGACGAGCCATTCCTGAATTACAGAATCGAGGTCACGTTCGAGAATATCTGCCACACTCTCAATAATAATGACGGGCCCAGCACTCCCGCCGGCCACATGCGCAGGGTTTGTAGACTTAGCCATGAGATCTCCTTGTATTCACGATCTGATTCATGAGTATTTCCCTGATGTTAGCAATCGCGAGGGGACGTTTCTGTTCAAGAGTGATCACTCCCACCCAGACCACGGGATGACACGTTTGCTCATCCGCGGAGCGATTTGTATCGCTCATGTTCCAAAAAAGACAAATCGACTTGTGATCGCTGCGTACCGGTGACATCACGAAGCTGATGGAAAAGGAGAAAATGAAGAAATAACCGGCCGAAGGACACCCTACGGTAAGGTCTAGTCGTGGAGAACGATGTTGAGAAGTGAACTGTGAACTTGCAAGCCACTCCCGCCGTCATATTCGATGAAGCCTAGCTTCCTGAACCTGTTCATGAAAAAACTGACCCTTGACCGCGTTGTGCCGATCATTTCTGCTAGGGTCTCCTGACTCATCTTGGGGATTACTGTCTCCTGCTTACCGTCCTTCCCGAAATGAGCCAGCAGTAGCAGTACCCGAGCCAGTCTTTTCTCGCTGGAGTTAAAAAGCTGGTCAACCAAATCCTCTTCGTATCGGATGTTCCGTGCCAGCAAATAGGCCACGAACATGTCGGAAAATGCGTGTTGCCGATGAAGAACTTCATTCATGGACTTCTTCTGTATTTTCATCACGGAGCAATCGGTCATTGCGGTCGCGGAACAAAGGCGAAGAGGTTGGCCTGCAAGGCAGCCTTCTCCGAAGAAATCGCCCTCGTTCAGAATGCCGATTGTGGCTTCCTTGCCGATCTCCGATACGACAGTGAGCCTTACCTTTCCTTGCTTTATATAGAAAACAGCATCAGACGAATCGCCCTGAGCAAAGATCGTCTGCTTTTTGGCAAAAGCTTCGATCTTTCTCCCGCCGTTGATGGTCGAAAGAAATGTCTTGGTATCGAAATTGACGAGTTTCTTGGATGCTGCCACGAGTGTCATAATTTGTTCCACACAAGGGTCATGAATGCGCAGAAGGCGACTTCTTATGATAAAGAAGAATAAATGCGCAAGAAGGGCAAGAACAGCGTCAAGTCTGCGGGCAAAAGCTGGGGTTCCACCCGCCGAAAATAATGGTTTCACGCTTTGGTCTCGAAAGTCAAACAGTCCCGACATAAGCCATATGGCTCTGACTCGCTCAACTCATGCTCGGAGCCGACGGTGTGTCGGCATTCGGTATTTCGGTCCAAGCCATCGTGCGATGACCGCTGGATAGCAGGTTTACCCAGGAGGAACGAAGCCAATGAAGCCGGCTCTCAAAATCAAAGCTTGGGGAACCACAGCGTGCGCCGATCTCCGTTCCGCTCAGTTCGCCGTGAAGAAATCAGTCTAATCTGCGGATCGGGAACATCGTCTTCAAATTTCAGCCTCTCCGGACCACCGGACTCATACAGCACCACGGCCTCCATTGCGTATCTCCCTTGCCGGTAGACCGCTAGCTGGCCGCCTCTCGAATCGATTTGATTTGTCCACCTTGCGTCTTACGATGTCGCCGGCTCATTCCATCGGACACTTCGCATCCGGAAAGTACTGCGCCGCCTCCCTGCGTTCGAACATGCCGTAGTCGCGCACGTTGCGGGCGCGACGGTGGCGGAGTTTGGCGACATCGGCGAACACGTTCGGCGTCCAGCGGGTAGAGTCTTCAGCGGTCTTCCAGGACGTGAGGAGCAGCAACTTGCCCGGATTGTAGATACTCTCAAACAGGTCATAATCGACCATACCCGCGGCGTGGATGTCGAAAGCGAGATGACTCGGCAATACATCGGGGTGAGCAGCGAAGGTTGCATTCGGCGCTGGGGAGACCTCGGTGATGGCCAGCGCTTTGGCTTCTCCAATCTTGGTAGCATCCAAGCGTTGCTCGATTACCGGCAAGTCCGCGGGTGGGTGACTGTCGGCGGTCACCTCGCAGACGCGCAGGTGATAATCGGAGAAGATGCCGCTGCGGCCTAGTTCCTGGATTCTGTGATGCTCGCCCTGGCTGCGCCAGCGTACTACGGATTTCTCGTCGCGCCACGTGGAGAGCGACAAGACCCAGCCCTCACGCCGCTTGCTCTCGAATCGCTCATTGTCGATGAATCCGTCGATCGACTCCAGGATCGGTTTAAGATGCTTGGCAAGGCCGAGATACTCGTCCTTTTTGCCCGGTGCAGGGTGCACTTCGAAGACCACGACAAACATGTTCATCTCCCTTTCGTTATTGGGTGGATTAAAGGGGAACCGGAGCGACATCCCCGCCAAGTAGGAACGTCACAGTCTCGCCCCACAAGGCTGGCCGCATCGCCTCCAGGTGCATCAGATGCGTTCCCCGACCAATCTTAACGTCGCGCTTTATAGATGAGTGGCTGAACGCGTCGAACAACCACCTCGCGTCATGGTCAGTGACCAGTCCGTCCCAAGCGCCGCGCAGGATCGCCACCGGAGCGCGCACTCGCGAAGGTTCGTAGGCGAGTTCGCCGTGCCAGGCCCGCAAAATCTCGATGAAAGGTCCCGAGGGAGTTTTCACGCCAGCCGGAGCGCGGGTGCGGCTCTCAGGATCGCTGTCGAGATAGCGCTGCCCCCAGTCTTCGAAGTGCACTCGCGAGAGAACGGGAGATTCGTCGTGCGGCACGTCCTCCACAAATCGAGCCCATTGCTCCTCAACGCTGACGACGCGCCAGGCAGGGCCGCTTGGACGGAGAGAGCAACGCACTGGATCGCGGCGCGCGATTGGAGCGAACAGTACCAAGCGGTCGACGAGCGCTGGGTGGTCGCCAGCAAACCGTCCGGCTGCCATCGAGCCCCAAGAGTGTGCGATCAGCGACAGGGAGTTCAGGCCTTGGTGCTCAAGAATGAAGCTGACGGCAGCGGCAAGCTGCGTGGCGGCTTCTTCGGCCAGGCATAGAGGTGGGTTCGCCGCTGCCGGAGCGTCCATTTCCGGATAGTGGTCCGAGTGACCGAAGCCGTAGAAATCTAATCCCCACACGTCAAACCCGGCCTCGCAAAGCGCGTCGCGCCAGGAGCGTCCGTCGAAACGGTGCGCGATCGAGAGCGCTGATGGAAACGTCGCGCCATGCACATAGAGCACCGCACGCCGACCAACCGCGAGGAGCGTTTCGCTCGTCAATAAGCGGAGAAACAGTCGCAGGTTGTTTTTCGGGCCCGGGATGAAAAAATGCTGTTCCCGTTGATCGAGGCGCGGAATCCCTAGCGGTGCTTGTGATTGCAATGTCGAGTTCCTTTTCCTCCGCCAGAAGTTTCTTCCGCTCGGCGAGCCAGTCGTCTCGCGAAGCGACTCGCAGATGACCAAGGTCGGTTCGGGAAACTGGAGCGCCAACGGCTTCTTTGACGTTCTTGACCGCCGTACTTTGGGGTCATAAATACCCTCCAATGATTGGTTGCTATATCTTTAAAAGGGTTCATTGTTAGCCGTATGAAATCCATCCCTAACTCCGAAAGGCTCTGACCATAGTTTGAGGGAAATTCCTTACGGTACCCGAGCAGAGGGCAGGTTGGTGAGCGGGTTTCTCGTCTGGGGTCTGCACGCCAATGATTTAAGCCTGCACGTCTACGTCGCGTCTGTTCAGAAGTGACCAGTTTGGCGGGAGGCTTTCTGCGGGCACACACGTAATCGATGGGCGCGTAGTATTCCGCGTTCACGACACAACCCGCAGTTCAACTAGAGGCCCCTGCGAACAAAGCTGCGGTCCGCAAGGATCGGCTACGTCCACTTGCGGAAGCTCGGAGGCTCTTTAATCCGACAGGCGTTCCGCCTCGCAGTTGATTCCAGAGTGTACAAAACTGACCATAATGCAAAGCTGAAATCAGACATACTTCAGAGAGAGCGCAAGATACAAGCGAAAGGCGAGGGATCGCGTGAGTGCGAAAGAATTGAGAACTAGTGGTGAAAACAAAAATGCGTTCGGTGAGTGGCCGGCGCGAAAAATCTGGCAGGTCCCGACCAATGCCTGAATTTCGATCTCGCGCCCGGAAGAGTATGCCATGAAGCACAGCTGACGGAGGCCAGCATGACTGCGCAACTTGCTACAGCAGACGACCGACTTTTGGCGCGTGAACGCCAAGCTCGTTCCATTCGCGACGGGTTCATTGTTTCCGAGGTCGCAAGCGATAAACCGCTATTCGGCGGCATGAAATTCGATTGCGGATATCTCTCGCCCTACTTCGTTACTGATCCCGAACGCATGGAAGTTACCTTCGAGAATGTTTATGTTCTCATTCACGAAAAACCAATCAATTCTAGAAAAGACCTGCGCCCACTACTTGAGCAGATTCGAGAGAGTGGCAAGCCGTTGCTTATCATCGCAGAGGATGTTGGGGGCGCGGCGCTGGCTACTCTCGTCGTGAACAAGTTGCGGGGCCCACTCCAAGTTGCTGCAGTCAGGGCACCCAGTCTCGGGGATCAGCGCAAGAATTTCTTGCAGGGCATTGCCCTCCTCACCGGTGGCAAAGCCATCATCGAAGGCACCCACATCGATTTAAAAGACATACAGATTTCCGACCTCGGTCAGGCCACGAAGATAACGATCGACAAGCACAGCACGGTGATCGAAGTCGGGGCCAAGTGCGGCCGCCTTTCCTGTGAGCCTGTGCCGGCGCAAGTGCTCGCACCTCTTCCCCTGTGCAATCTTCAACCGACGGCAGGCTAGGCCGGTGTCAGGGGCCTGCTGACTGGATGACGACAAAGGGGAGATACTATCAATCAGGCACCGCTGTATCCACTTCGATTCGAACCGATCTATCAGTATCGGCTCTGGGGCGGCCGACGTTTGGCCGACCTGCTCATCGCACCTCTGCCGAGCGGTCCCGCCGGCGAAGCATGGATACTTAGCGATCGCGACGACCATCCGAGCCAAGTAGCCGATGGACCGCTTAAAGGGCGGACCATCGGTCAATTGCTGGAGCATTCCCCGGAGCAATTGCTGGGAAAGTTCATCGGACGATTTCGCCGATTCCCGCTACTGCTGAAGTTCCTCGATGCGCATGAAATGCTTTCAGTCCAGGTGCATCCCTCGGATGCGAATAAGAGCCTGCTGCCACCGGGAGAAACCGGGAAGACGGAGGCTTGGGTCGTGCTGGAGGCGGGAACAGAAAGCCGCATCTATGCGGGCCTGAAGCCAGGCACTACTCCGGACGTTCTGCGGCGGGCGCTCGCGAATGAGACGGCGGTGGACCGGCTCGTATGCTTCACTCCGAAACCGGGCGATGGCGTCTTCATACCGGCTGGGACGGTTCACGCTCTGGGCGGCGACGTCGTCGCATTCGAGATTCAGCAGAACAGCGATGTGACATTTAGCCTGTACGATTGGGACCATGTCGATGCCAAGACCGGTCATCCGCGGGCGCTCCAAATCGAGCAAGCGCTTAGCTGCATTAATTTTGCGGAGGGTGATGCCGCCGGCCTAGTCACGCCGGTGGCGGAGGCCACAACACCGGCAGAACGAGAGAGACTCTTTCATTGTGAACATTTCTGGTTGTGGCGTCTGCGCGGAGAATCGTCGTTTGCCGTCGGCGCTGCGAATGTGCCGCGCGTTCTGGTATGCATCGAGGGCGCGGGGCAGGTCGAGCACGGGGGCGCCACTTATGCGGTCGCAAAGGGCGACGTGTTGCTCTTGCCGGCGGTGGTCGGCGTGTGTGCCTTCCAGCCCAGCAGTGCAGTGAACTTGTTGGAAATTGGGATTCCTGAAATCGCAACAATTCAAAGAGCGGAAGAATAGTGAAAAAGCTGATTGTTTTTGATCTGGACGGCACACTTGCCGAAAGTAAATCATCTCACGATGCCGAAATGTCAGGGCTGCTGCAAGACCTTCTCGCGATCGTCAAGGTGGCCGTCATTTCCGGAGGCGGTTGGCCACAGTTTGAGAAACAACTACTCTCCAATCTTTCCCGTGGCGAACGCCTGACGAATCTATCTCTCCTTCCCACATGCGGGACAAAGTTCTATCGATACGATTCAGGAGGTTGGAAAGAGATCTATTCAGAAGATTTCACAACCGAGGAACGAGAAAAGATCCTCAGTTCTCTCAAAAAGGCTATCGGAGACGCGGACTTCAAGATCGCAAAGCTCTGGGGAGACCAAATTGAGGACCGGGGCAGCCAGATAACATTTTCCGCCTTAGGCCAGGAGGCCCCGTTAGAAGAAAAACTCAAATGGGATCCCGATTTGGCCAAGCGGAAAAAGATCAAAGCGATCCTCGATACGTTTATTCCCGAGTTTTCTGTACGAACCGGGGGCTCAACATCCATTGATATCACCAAACCTGGCATTGACAAAGCCTACGGCATCAGAAAACTGCGAGACCTCCTGGGCATTTCATCGGAAGAGATGATTTTCATAGGCGATGCCTTATATGTAGGAGGAAATGACTATCCGGCCGAACAAGCGGGTGTGGTTTCCATCCCAGTGAAGGATCCCGACGAGACGAAACGGGTTACGCAAGCAATCATCGCTTGCTTAGCAGATCGCAATTAGAAACGCGACATGGTGAAAAGGATCTGATGAACGGATTTAAGTTGCAACGCCTGGGAATTTTGATGGAGCCGGAGCCGGGTAACCCCAGGAGGTCGAAGGCGTACTTGATCCAGCTACCGCTCGTGGCCGGGATGGTGAACTCTATCTCTTCCCGCGGCTGGTCGCGCAGGGGAACTACTCTCGCATCGGCATTGCGCGAGTGCGGTTCAACGAAGTGGGCGACCCGGCGGGCGTCGAGCGGCTCGGCATCGCACTAGGAGCCGGAGGCCGATTATGAGCAGCGGCCCGATGGCAGCGGTGGCTGCGAGGATCCTCGTATCACATTCGTGGAACCCATGCAGCGTTACATGATGACTTACACGGCTCTTTCTCCCCGAGGCCCACGGATCGCCCTGGCTGCATCCAAGGATCTCTTTCACTGGCAACGCTTGGGTCTGGCGACCTTTGCTCCTCGCCACCGCATCGAATTCAGCGACGTGGATGACAAAGATGCCAGCCTCTTCCCCGTTGCCATTCCGAACCCATCCGGGAAACCGGAACTGGCCATTCTCCACCGGCCACTGTTTCCCGGCACTCGTCCAAAAGAAATCGCCCGCCACCCCGAGTCCGTGCGGTGGATCTTGATCGGGAAAGCATCTGGATTTCCTACTGCTCGATGTCCTTGAAGGCTAGTGAACCAGATTGGCTATGCCGTTTTACCTCTCGCCTGCAGTGCGCCGACAAATTTTGTCGGGCGCGGACAGAGTGCGTCGCGCGTTCTGTTGCTTGAACCGTCGCAGCAGTCCGTTCTTCCACGGTTCACCGGCTCCCGACGTGGCTACCGGCAAATTGTTCTTTTCTTTTTTGGGCAGGCTCCGAATCCAAGTCGCCCGTTCCTCCCGATCCGGGCCAGCGTTCAGCGGCGCCGAAATGGTTGCAGCAACTTCGACGAGGTTTTCGTCCCTTCCAAGAAACTCGATCAGCGAATGGAGGGGAGCCTCCTCGCCGAACTCTTCATGTTGCGCGCGAAGGAGCCATCCGAGATAAAGGCGGGGGTCGCGTCGCGGCAGGTCCGAGCGCAAAGACAGAAGAGGGCCTAAAATGATGCAACGGCGGGGGAAAATCGTCTGGATCGCAGGAGAAAAACGGCATGGCGTACACACGACGCAGGGTGCTTGCGGGCCTAGGACTGGCAGGGCTGGGGGCGGTCATGCTGCCACTGGGGAAGAAGGCCGTGGCGGCCTCACAAATGAAACCGTTGACGGCGGCTGAGGCGGGCACGGGGACCTGTCCGTTCCGGCTGGCGGTGATCAATGACGAGATTACCCAGGATTTCGAAAAGGCATGTCAGATTGTGTCGGGCGATTTCGGGCTGCGTTGGATCGAGCTGCGCTCGATGTGGAACAAGAACGTGACGAAGCTCGACGACAAAGAAATTGGCGATGCTCTCAATATCCTCGAGCAGCACAAACTGCGAGTCACGGATATTGCAAGCCCCCTGTTCAAGACAGACTGGCCTGGGGCTCCGCGCTCATCTCAGAGTGAAAGCCGCGACCAGTTCCATGCGGATTTCGATGCCGGCGAGCAGGATAAGCTGCTCGAGCGTTGTATCTCGCTTGCCAAGGCCTTCAAAACGGACAGGGTCCGCTGCTTCGACTACTGGCGACTGGATGATCAGAGGCCGTACCGCGCGGCAATCAACGCTAAGCTGCAGCGGGCAGCGGAACGCTGCGCCAAAGACAACCTCGTGCTCTTACTTGAGAACGAGATGTCCTGCAACACAGCAACTGGCGAAGAGTCGGCTGCCGTGCTGAAGGCGATTCCGAATGAGAACTTCATGCTGAACTGGGATCCCGGCAATGCCGCAGCAATAGGAGGCACGCCCTACCCAACTGGCTATGAGTTGCTCCCGAAGGAGCGCATCGGCCATTGCCACTGCAAGGATGTGGTAAGCAAGCCCGACCGCAAATATGATTGGGCTCCGGTAGGCGGCGGCATTGTGGATTGGGTTGGGCAACTTCAGGCTTTGCAGCGTGATGGCTTCCACTACGGGCTGAGTCTTGAAACCCACTGGCGCGGTGCCGGCACGCCCGAGGCATCGACCCGTATTAGCATGGATGGGCTCAAGAAGACGCTGAGGAAGGCTGGCATTTCCTGTTGATCAAAGGCGATCTTGTCAGCAGGCGAGAGATAGGCAACTGCTGTCCGCAACCAGAAGACCGGTAATTAAGGAGAAGCGATGGTTACACGACGTGAGTTTCTCGATGCCCTGGCTGTCGGCACGGCCGGGTTTGCCGTCGGAACCGCGGCAAAGAGCTACGGGCAAATCCTTGGTTCGAATGACCGCCTCAACTTTGCCGTGATTGGTCTGAATGGACGCGGCTACGCTCATCTTGCGTCGCTCAAGGCGAACCGAAGCGCGGCCCGCATCTCGCATGTCTGCGATGTGGACGACAATATTCTGAAGAAGTTCGCCGCCAGCGTGCAACAGGAGATGGGCGAGACCCCGGTTGTCGAAAAAGACTTTCGCAGGATTCTCGAGGAGAAGGATATAGACGCGATCACGATTGCCACGCCCGATCATTGGCATGCACCCATGGCGATTGCGGGGTTGCAGGCGGGCAAGCACGTCTACGTGGAGAAGCCATGCAGCCACAATCCTGCCGAGGGCGAGATGCTGGTGCAGGCGCAGCAGAAGTACCGCAAACTGGTGCAAATGGGAACACAGCAGCGATCTTCGCCCCACACGATCGAGATCGTCGACAAAATTCACCAAGGCATTATCGGCCGGCCCTACTTCGCGAAAGCCTGGTACGTCAACACGAGGAAGTCGATTGGCACCGGCAAAGAAGTTGCCGTGCCGTCGCAGGTTGACTGGGACCTGTGGCAGGGCCCGGCGCCGCGTCGTCCGTATAAGGACAATGTGCATCCTTATAACTGGCACTGGTTCAGAATTTATGGCACCGGTGAAACGCTCAATAATGGCACGCACGAGGTCGATGTCTGCCGCTGGGCGCTTGGCGTCGAGTATCCGCGGCGCGTTACGTCGTCAGGCGGGCGATACCATTTCAAAGACGACTGGCAGTTTTACGATACGCTGGTGACGAGTTTCGAGTATGAAGACCAGATGATTTCGTGGGAGGGGAAGAGTTGCCAGGGGATGAAGTATTACGAGCGCGATCGCGGTTCAACCATCATGGGGACTACTGGGACGGTACTCGTCGATCGCGATGGCTATGAGGTGTACGACCTCAAAGGGAAAAAGACAAGCGAATTCCGGGTTGGCGCTTCGACTTCATCGGCTGACCTGATCGGCCGCGATTCCATGACCGACACTCACTTCGCGAATTTCATAGCCGGAATCCGTAAAGGTGAGAAGCTGAACGCTCCTGTCTCCGACGGCAACGTTGCGGTAACCATGCTGCAGCTGTCTAATATTGCGTGGGAGGGGAACCGGGAACTGCATCTCGACACGAAAGACGGGCGAATCCAGGGCGACGTGGAAGCGATGAAGATGTGGGGACGCGAGTACGAGAAGGGTTGGGCTCCGCATGTCTAAGGACTTGCAGACCTTGAAAAGCGCCTTCTCCCGTCGCGATTTCGTTCGCTGCGGCGCGCTCGTGGCGGTGGCATTTGCTGCTTCCAGCAACCGCTTCGCGCCAGCTCAGGAGCGGCCATCTTCTGAGCAAGCATCACCGATTCGGCTGGGCCTCGCCAGTTACACCTTCCGCAACTTCAACCGCGCGCAGTTGATCGGCTTCATGAAGCAGCTCAATGTGTTCGCGTTGAATGCGAAGGACGTCAAAGACCATCTGCCGATCGATCCCCTGGAGGAATCGGCTGCGCTCGCAGACTATGCCGCGGCAGGCATCAAGCTGCATGCCGCCGGCGCCATCTATTTCGCGAAAGATGAAGAAGGGGACATCCGGTCCAAGTTCGAATATTGCAAGCGAGCAGGCATTAACCTTATTGTGGCCGGAGACCCATCACTGGAGACTCTGCCGCGACTCGAAAAATTCATAAAGGAGTACAACATCCGCATCGCGATCCACAATCACGGTCCCGAGGACAAGTTGTGGCATTCTCCGCTGGACGTGTTGAAGGCCGTAAAAGGTATGGATCCGCGTATCGGGTGCTGCATCGATGTCGGGCATGCGGTCCGCGCTGGCACGGATGTGGTGCAGGCGATCCACGAAGCAGGCCCGAGGCTGTTTAACATACACATGAAGGACCTCACGAATTTTGAGAGCAAGGAGAGCCAGGTCGCGGTTGGAGACGGCATCATGCCGGTGCGGAGGATGTTTGAAGCGCTCGTCGCGATTGGATATAACGGCTTCGTCGATCTCGAATATGAGGTTCATCCCGACGATCCGATGCCGGGTGTTATCGCCAGCTTCGCCTATATGCGAGGTGTCCGGGGAGGCATGGGATTCGCGAGCCGCGTCTGAACCAGCAATGGACGTTCCTTGCGCGCTGGCGGACTCTGGACACGAGGGGGTGCGGGTTGGTGAGAAGTTACATAAATTTACAAAACTCTTCGCGAATCCTGCAGTCTTTACGTGCGTCTGCTCATCCGAATCAGCATCGAATGAAGTTGAGAGGGTGGCATGATCGCATTACGTTTGGTACGGTTGATTGAGCATCATTCCGATGAACTCGCCGCCGAGCTAGTCGTGAAGCTCGAAACCTCATCGCGCACCGCCGACCTGCGCAAAGTTCCGATCGATGAATTGCGGCGACGACTCCAGGAAATCTTGCAGCACTTGAGCGAATGGCTGCTCACCAAGACCGGCCACGACGTCGAGCGGCGTTTTTTTGAGATCGGTGAGCGTCGCGCCTCACAGGGGGTCGCGCTCTCCGATTTCTGCTGGTCGATTGTCCTGGTCAAGGAACATCTATGGGCATTCCTGCAACGGCAGGGATCCATGCATGGTCCTGTCGAAATTTATGGCGAGATGGAATTGTTGCGCCTGCTGGACCAGTTTTTCGATCGCGGCCTGTGCTTTGCGACTGAGGGCTATGAACGGTACGCCCAGTTGCATAACGGCTCTGACGTCGCGCCATCGAAGCGTGCCGGGTAACCCACTCGATTGCGGCTGGACCAATTCAATTCGCAACAAAGCAGCAACAAAATGAGTGACTGGATCTTTCCCGAATTCACCAGGGATCACCGGGATGAGCCTCGGCACATGCCGCAACCGTGTCCCCTCTGATCGGAGGAAAGCCGAGAGCACGGGTGAGCGGGCGCGGCGGGTTAGCGGGCTAGTCACGATTGCCAAGCTTGTCGTCGTCACCCTGGTCTTTATCTTTATCTTTATTTTTGCCGTCGCAGCCACGTCGACGCAGCCAACATGAATCCTCTGACAGTCTTGCACCATCCTAAGAACCAGGGTATGAACTCCAGAGCGGGGAAATTGCTGGTGGTTGAGTCCGACGATGCTCTAAGGGAGCAGATTGTCGCTGTACTCAGTGATGCTGGATATGAGGTTTCGACGAACAATCGGGAAGGAATGAAGGGAGTCCTTGCGTTCGATCCCGATGCAGTTGTTCTGGGCGCCGATCCGCCCCAGCTCGATTGCTGTGACCTTCTTTCCGAGATCAAGGGTTCCGAGCATACTCACAACATCCGCGTTGTGATGCTGTCTCCGGGAGGAGCCGCCGAGCGCACTCGGGGACTGGATCTCGGCGCCGATGATGTCGTGTCTCTACCCTTCGACTCGCACGAGCTGCTGTCGCGGGTTCGTTCGCAACTACAGAATAAATCCATCGTGGACGAGTTTCGTGATCGGGTGCGCCTTGCCGAGGAAAATCGAAGCGCTACCCAGCAGGTGGTGACAGCGGTCAACGAAGAACGGCGGACGCTTCGGGTTGGCGGCCTGGCGGCTGTTGCTGTGCTGGTTGTCGCCGCCTTGGTTTTTATCTTCTTCTACCGTCGCGGCCAAGAACAGAATACGCGTGTCTATGCGGCGATCACTCGATTGCAAACCGGCATGCTTACAGAACAACAATTGATGGAACGCTCCCGTCGGGCCCTGGAAGGCGGCGAACGCGGTTCCTCCCTGGCAACCGATCCACAAAAGGTTCAACTCCAGAAGAAGAGCGACGATCTGAGAGCGCAAATTGCAAGCAGCAAGGCAGAGAATGCTTCCGCCTTGCAAAGTCAATTAACGGCCGTAGAAGGCCGCCTTCAGAAGCTCGAAACCGAGGGCAAGGTTGCGCAGGTCATTATCGGCTCCTATGAGCCGAGCGTTTGCCTCATCCATGTTGTACTCACCTTCCGCGACCACGCCAGCGGATTAACATTGCACTATGCTGGGATGACGGCCAGCGGCGAGCCAACGACCGACGAACACAACAACCCACTCTTGAGTCTTACCGGAAGTGGTCCGGAAGTACACTTGGATGTTTTTGGCACCGGGTTTCTTGCCTCCGCCAGCGGACAAATCCTCACCAACCATCACGTGGCCGAGCCTTGGTGGCAGAACGATGATTTGAAAGAACTTCTCGATCAGGGGCTCGAACCTGTGGTTGGGGAAATGACGGCGTATTTTCCCGGCATTTCCCACGGCATCGCCATCAATACCGAGAAGATTTCCTCGGCCGTCGACGTTGCGGTTGTGAAAGGAAATGTTTCAGAACTGGGGATCAAACAGGTAGCCCTTGCCGATGGGCGCGATTCCGCAGTTAGCGGAGGGCCGGTTGTGCTCTTGGGATATCCTACCGCTCTTGATGCAATTCTGGCTCGCGCGGGATCCGACACGCTCCAGTCCATCGCGACTGCATCCAAAGGTGATCCGAAGCAAGTGATGGAAGAACTCGCCCGCCGCCACCTGATCAGGCCTACCACTACGCAAGGACACATCGGCGACGTCCTGCCTGACAAGATTGTCTATGATGCCCAAACCACTTCGGGCGGCTCGGGCGGGCCGCTCTTCAATAGCGAGGGTAAGGTTATAGGAATTAACTTTGCCATGGTGCGCGAGTTCGGTGGATCGAATTTCGCCATTCCTGTTGGCTACGGGAAGTCACTTCTGAGACATTAAGGCGGCGTTTCTGTGCCATTCTTTTTTTCGCAGCCGTCACGTCAATCTTAGCGGTGTCTCGACGCGCTCGAAGCTGCCGGGCTTGCCTGAAGACGCGAGGACCCGCCTCGAAAGAGCCTACGTGCGCAACCCATGATTGATCCGACGAGACCGGTATTGGTGATATGCAGCGAACTCACTTTACCCGCGCAACGATGACAGTGGCATCATCGGTCTGGCGCCCTCGTGAGAATTCGTCCATCGATGTGAAGATGGCGCAAGCAATGTCGTCAGGGCGTTGCGCGGCACATTCGTCCGCCGCCTGTCGGAGGCCCTCGACGCCCCATTCTTCGCCGGCCGGATTTACCGCTTCGGTCATCCCGTCCGTGTAGGCGATGATGAGATCACCGGGACGAAGATGCACCATACCTTCCTCATAATCCCAACTCGGGAACATTCCCGCCGGTACGCCTCCGGTTTGAAGCCAAATCACGGAGCCATCTTGTCGAATGACGATGGGAGGATTGTGGCCTGCATTCACGTAGCGCAGGGTCCGCGTGGTTCCTTCGAAAACACCATAGAATAATGTGGCGTACCGGTTTGCCAGAGACGATGCATGTACCTGAGAATTTACCGCACGAAGAACGGCGACTGCGTCGTTTCCCGCAAAGGAAGCGGCGGTACGAAGCGAGGACTGAACACTCGATATCATGAGCGCGGCGGCGAGGCTCTTACCAGAGGCGTCTCCGACGGCTAGGGCGAGACGATTGTGGGAGAGCGGCAGGAAATCATAGCAATCACCGCCTAGAGCACGAACTTGCCGGCAGCGCGCGCTATAACTCAGACCGTCGATCGGCGGGCCTGAGGATTGCATAAAGCGCTCCTGCACGTCGCAGGCGGTTGCCCAATCGTGGCTCACATCCGTTACTACCGCATTGGTCGTCATTTTCGTATCTCTGTAACAATGTCGGTTCTGGAGGAGGGAAATCGACGTGAAAGGCGCTAGATTTTTTTTAAAAATCTCCGGCTGGGATGTAGAGAAGCGTTTGTCGGCTCCGACTAACTTGTGAACGCGCGAATTACGCGCTGGAACTGGAGGAAAACACATGAAGTACATTTTGCTGATGTTCGGCACAAAAGCAGGTGTCGATACTTATCGTGCCTGGACCAAGAAGGATATCGACACGCACATGGCAGGGCTGAAGAGTCTGGCCAACGACTTGCATGAATCGGGTGAGCTTGTCGCCGAGCAAGGCCTGACTGGGCCGGAGGAGGCCACAGTCGTGCGCGGGCAGAAAAATGGCATGCCGGTCACGGACGGCATCTTCCCCGAATCCAAGGAGTTTCTACTCGGCTACTGGGTCGTTGATGTCGCGACGCCCGAACGCGCGCACGCTCTCGCCACCCGGCTTTCGACGGTGCCCGGACCTGGCGGGGCACCGACGAACATGCCGATCGAGGTGCGGCAGCTCGCAAACCATCCCCTCAAATGGTCATAACGGGATGTCGAGGACCAGGGTTGGAGTCTAACTAACTTATGAAAGAGCGCGGAACGAACACAACTAAGGAGGAGGCATGAAATACATTCTGATGATGAACGCCACGAAAGCTCATTATGACGCGTACGCCAAGTGGTCGAAGGAGGACCTGCAGCGGAACGTCGCCTTCATGCGCGCCTTCAGCAAAGAACTCAAGGATTCCGGCGTGTTTGTTTCCACCGAGGGCTTGGCGTGGCCGAACGAAGCCAAGATTGTCCGAGCGGGAAAGGATGAGGAACCGATTACGGACGGAGCCTTCGCGGAGTCGAAAGAGTTTCTTGCCGGATATTGGATTATCGATGTGGAGAGCCCGGATCAGGCATACGAGATTGCCGCCCGGGCATCCGCTGCGCCCGGGCCGGGAGGGATCCCGGGCAGTATGCCTATTGAGGTGCGGCAAGTGCTCACCAGTTTTACTGATTTAGGGATTTAGGTGCGCGCGGCGGGGAGAGTTGCAGTGATGGGACAACCGTTGGACATTTCGGTCGGGCACCTCTTGAGGGAATTGACGCCGCAGGTGCTTGGGACCGTGGTCCGGAGATTTCGTGACTTCGCAGCCGCGGAAGATGCTGTCCAGGAGGCTTTGCTGGCCGCGGCAACCCAATGGCCAGACCATGGACTGCCCGACAATCCGCGGGCATGGCTGACGCAGGTTGCCTTCCGCCGCATGACCGATCAAATTCGAAGCGAATCTGCTCGTCGGCGTCGAGAGGGTGAGATGGCGTTCGAGGCATCCCGCGCGCCCGAAGCGACGCCGACCATCGACGCGGCGGCGGAAGAAGACGACACCCTCGTCCTTCTCTTCATGTGTTGCCACCCGGCATTGACTTTATCTTCGGCAATTGCACTTACATTGCGGGCGGTGGGTGGGTTGACCACGGCTGAAATCGCCAAAGCTTTTTTTGTGCCCGAGGCGACGATGGCGCAGCGGATCAGCCGAGCCAAGCAAAGCATCAAGGATTCCGGCATCCCCTTCGGACTGCCGACGAAGGAGGAACGTGTACAGCGCCTGCGGGCGGTTCTTCATGTGCTCTATCTCATCTTCAATGAGGGCTATACGAGCAGCGCCGGTCCACAGTTGCAGCGAGTTGAACTATCTCGTGAGGCAATTCGGCTGACGCGATCCCTCCGAAACCTTCTCTCGGACGATGCTGAGGTCGCCGGATTGCTCGCTCTCATGTTGCTGACAGACGCCCGCCGTTTTGCGCGAAGCAACAACGAGGGCGATTTAATCCCCCTGCCGCAACAAGATCGAGCGCTCTGGGACCGGCAAGAGATCACGGAGGGAGTCGCGCTCATCTCCGCGACGTTACCGAAAGGCTTGGTCGGCCCATACCAGTTGCAAGCTGCCATCGCCGCAGTTCACGACGACGCTGCGCGAGCCGAAGATACGGATTGGCCACAGATCCTGGCTCTCTATGATCTGCTCAGACGCATGACCGACAACCCGATGGTGGAACTGAATCGAGCAATTGCGGCGGCGATGGTGCATGGTCCGACGAGGGGATTGGAACTGGTCGACGCGCTCAAGGCTGACGCTCGCGTCGCGGATCATCATCGCTGGCACGCCGTTCGAGCTCATCTGCTGGAAATGGCCGGAGACCCCGATAGCGCCATCAAGCACTTTCGTGCCGCAGCCGGGAAAACGGGCAGCCTACCGGAGCGCGACTATCTTCTCATGCAGGCGGCGCTGCTTCTCAGGTGAGACGCGCCTTGTAGGCGCAAGCGTTCGTCCTGTTCGCAGATTTACAAAACAGGTAACCACACCCAGCGCGAGTTAAGATGCATGGCAACTTGTCGCGAGCTCAGGGGCAGTCCCGTGACGATCAAGACATCTCCTTGGGTTGTGGCGGCGGTGGATGGCGCCGTTACTCGGCTAGGAGGTCGCCTAGCTCGCTTTCCCCTCTTCGGCGCGCCTTCGGGCAGCTCCTTGAGGGTCGGTGATTATATCGACCCACTTCGCATCAGGCGAGGCCTCGGCGTGGTAGCTGTCGTGCCAGTTCCACCACTTGTACGGCGCGGTTTGCGGGTAACCCTCCGGAGAGTCCTCCCAAGCCTCCTGACGGCCAAGCGGTGTGATGTCGAGATAGCTCCAGGTGGTCCCCATCGCCTCGTCGCCGCGGTTGTTGATGAAGTATGTGCGGAACACTCGCTCTCCATCGCGGAAAAACACATTGTGGCCGTGCCATTCATTGACGCCGAAGTCGGTGTCGAAGCTGTCTGTGATGGTGTACCAGGGCATCTCCCATCCCATCCGCGCCTTCAGGCGCGCGATGTCCGTCTGCGGCGCGTGTGAGGCGTAGACGAGGGTGGTGTCGCGAGCGTTCAGATGGGACAGGTGGGAGACCTGATCGGCGCCCAAGGAGCAGCCGCGGCAGGCGTGCTCGGGCCAGCCGAAGACTTCCGGCTCGAAGAAGGCGCGATAGACGATCAACTGCGGGCGGCCCTCAAACAAGTCGAGCAGGCTCAGCTTGCCCTTGGGTCCGTCGAACTCGTACTTCTTCTCCACCGCCATCCAAGGCATCCGCCGGCGTTCGGCGGCCAGCGCGTCACGGGAGCGGGTGAAGGCCTTTTCCTTCACGAGGAGTTGCTGCCGCGCAGCCTCCCACTCCTGCTGGGACACGATCGGCGGTGTCTTCATCGTGAGATGCTTTTTCGCATGTTGCTTGTTCGTCGACATTTTCATTTCTCCTTGTTATTCAGATTTGGGACGATTTCTTCCGCTGCGTTCTTTTTGCGAGAAACTTTCACTACCAAAGCTGCCAGACCGCCGGTAGAAACCGCCCCGGCGACGACTACTCCCATGGTTGCCAAACAGAATGGGCACATTGTCTGCCTCCTCGATGGCCAACTTGACCCGTTAAGCCGCCTCTATAGGGATGACGGGTAAGGTCGGGTGATTTCGACAGGGAAAATAAAAAACTTTAGCCCCGCCTTTCGAGCAGAAACTGTCTCACCGCGGGGTCCTCAGTCAGACCAATCGCCCGGTCGAAGGCATCCAGGGCCTCAGGTGTTTTCCCTAGCCGTCGCAACAGGTGAGCGCGAACCGCCCAGTACGGCTGATAGGCGGAGACGTCGTCTGCATCGATCGCATCCAATGCTGCCATTCCTGGTTCGGCTCCTCTCGCTTCGGCCACCGCAGCGGCGTATCCGGTTCGGGTGCCGAGCGTCGGTGAAATCCGGATCAGCTGTTCATAGAACATCATGATCGCGTTCCACTGAATCTCGCCGCTCCGCGCCCGCTCAGCATGTACCGACTGAATCGCAGCTTCGAGTTGAAACCGGCCCGTGCGCCCGCGAGTCGATGCTTCTTTGAGATGCCGTTCCGCCTCTTCAATTAAGGGCCGAGACCACGTCTGGCAATCTTGCTCCGAGAGAGGCACGTAACGGCCGTCCGGCCCCCTCCGCGCCGCCCGGCGGGCTTCGCAGTGGAGCATGAGAGCCAGCAACCCGTGGACCTCTGTTTGTTGGGGCATCAAGTGCAGAAGCACCCGCGCGAGCCAGATCGCCTCCTCTGCCAGGTCTCGGCCGCTCTGGTCAACACCCGCCATGTCGTCCCAGCCAATCCCGAAGGCGGCGTAAATCGCTTCCAAAACCGCGTCCAGCCGCTGCGGCAATTCACGCTCCTGTGGAATTTCAAATCGGATACCTCCGTCGCGGATCTTCGTCTTAGCCCGCACCAAGCGCTGGCCCATCGTTGCGGGCGAAATCAGGAAGGCATGGGCAATGCGCGCGGCATCCAGGCCGAGAACGGTCTGGAGCATGAGTGGAGTGTGCATCGCCGGATCCATTGCCGGATGGGCGCACACAAACAACAGCTTCAATCGTTCATCGGGAAATTTCGGCGACAAAGTCATGTCCTTCGATTCCTCTCTGAGGAGCGCGAGCGTGGGCTCACTGGCCTCGGCTACTTGCCGATGACGCACAAGATCGATAAAAGAGCGGCGTGCCGCAGTCAGCAGCCAGGCCTCTGGATTTTGTGGCACGCCATCTCGCGGCCAAGTTTCGAGTGCCGCCACGAGTGCATTACTGAGGGCATCCTCCGCGCTCCCCACGTCGTGCGTGTGCGAGCAAAGGTATGCAACCAAGCGACCGTAGGACTCGCGCGCAACACGTTCGATTGCTCGGTGAATGCTCGCTTGTTCGCCTCCACTCATCCCGTGACTCGACGCAGATATTCAGGCGAAACGGGTCGTACCTCCACAGCGCCGATCGCGGCGGCCGGGCATCGGGCGGCCCATTCGAGCGCCGCGTCAAGCGAGGGAAGCTCCAGGATTGTGAATCCGCCCAGTTGCTCCTTGGTATCAGCGAAGGGGCCATCCTGTACACGCCGCTTTCCATCCTTCAATCGCACCGTGGTCCCAGTCTCCGGGGATTGCAGTGGATTGCCACCGACGTAGACGTTGGCTTCGACGAGCGCTTTATAGTAGGCCCGCCACGCACCGAGGTAGGGATCATTTTCGTCCGCATTCCGTGCCGCAAAAGCTTCTGGCGATTCGAAGATCAGCAAGGCGAATTGCATCACATTTTCTCCTTGGGAACAATTGTGGGCGCCTTTGCGCTCCTGAACGTATGACGGATGAGACGCCGCCCGTTCGACAGATTTCAGGAAATTTCGAGAAATTTCAAGTGGGCAGAGGCGATTGTCGCACGCCACTCCAAAGCCGGTTCACAGCACGCGCGTAGCCTTTCAGGCACCCGTTACGATTGCGGTCCGGGATTGCCGAATGTAGCGGGCCGCAGACCAGCGTTCGCAATTAGCCGCGCTGGGGATTTACAAGTGCCTTGTTCCCCGGAACCTCGTGGGGCTTCACGCGGTGTCGCGCTGTCTACGGCAAGGCGCCGGGCTAAGCGCCTTTCCTCTTTCTTCGCTGCATTGCGTCGGCATCGCTCCTCGATAGACAGAACGGCTTCTGGGGAAATTTTGCCGAACCGTTTGAAGTAGAGCTCTTCGATGAACTGCGGCAAGGGCAGCTTCCACGGCTCCTGCTTGTGGTTATCGATCTTGCCCAACTTCGCCGGGTTCATCCCCAGTTCGCGGGCTATGTGGACCTGGGCGTGAGACAAATGGTGGCGCTTTCGCGCGTCGATCCATGCCTGCATCTTCTGCGGGGGCTTCTTCGTCTTCTTGGCCATATCGTCATTTTCCCTCCCGACAAACCTCCTACATCGTCCGCATCTGACAAGGTCGGTCGGGGCGCTGAGGGCAGATTCCGGTCGAGGCCGTCCTGCTACCCCTGAGGTCGATTCTTTGCTTGCTCCATAGCGATCTGGTTGACATGTGACAACGCGTTCGACCCAGAGGCCCCCTCAATCGCCTTCAAGGCAATGTCCTGCACCTGCTGCTTAGCGTCTCCTAGTTGCTTTTCGAGCGTTACGATCTGAGAAGCTTGGCGGGCCAGAGTCTCCTCCAGGGTCCTGACGTGCAGTTCAGCAAGCCGCTTTTCGGTCTCCGCGTCCTTCTTCAGGACGAGCACCTCCTGCTCGAATTTGGCTTCCGTCTCGCGTCGCACCCGCAACGCTGCAGTCTCCGCCTCATTCTGGAGACGTGCAGGAAAACCCTCACCTTCCCTTCGTAAACGCGTCAGTTCATCCTCGCGCTCTTTTAGTTCTGCCTCGCGCTGTCTCCACGCTTTCTCCAGAGCCTCCTGACGGTCCTGGTTCTTTTTCTCCACTAGGCGCATCTCCTCTTCATACTTGTCCTGAGCTTTCTTGCGCTCGAGCGCCTTCTTATACTCATAATCTTCGATCTCGCGCTGACGTTGCTTCTTAAGATTCTCGTCTTGCTCCTTGCGCTCACGTTCCATTCTCGCCGACTCGTCCTCCCACGCCTGGCGCAGCGCACCGATCTCTGCCTCCGCACGCTGCTTTTCCCGCGCATAATCCTGCACGATCTGATCGAGCGCCGTGTGCGGCCACGTCCATCTTATGGAGCTGCTCCAGTTCCTTGCGCTCGAGCGCTACCGCCTCCCGCACCGTGGCCAGTACCTTCACGCTTGCGTGAGCTGCTCGGAAACATCGGCTAGCGCCTTGCCGACCTCGAGTCCCAGCCCTGAGATCTTCTGCACGACAGCCTCGACCGTTATACCCTCGGCGGCTTGCCGGACCTCGGCCGCGCGCAATCGCGCGGCGCCCTCCGCTTTGGCGTCTGCGGCCTCGCGCGCCGATTCCACCTGCTCTTGGATCTCGGCAAACTCCTGCTGCATTTCCGCTCTGCTGCGCTTTGCTCGCACGGGTGCTTTCATTGCCTTCACTGGCATAGTCGTGTTCCTTTCGCAGGAAGATTATCAGATTTCAGCCCTTCACATTCACTAGAACTATGCCCTCGGATCCTCGTCACAGGTTCGCGTTCCCGGTGCTTCCGAAGCTAACGTATTTGCCAGAGGCCCTGAAGGGTATCCGAACAAGGCCGTTGTTCGTGTTGCGCGAGCAGGTGTCATCGGTCAAACTCCCAATGCCTTCCGTCGCGTCGGCCTAATCCAGGGAGGCTCATTTGAGGGCGAACGTCTCTCTGGCGAAGTTGTGAGCGGCAACGACTGGCAAGCGGTTCGCACCGACTCCGGCATCAAGCTGGATGTCCGTCTTGTACTGAAGACGACGGATGGCGCCTTTATCGTCATGACCTATCAGTGCTTGCGTGCTGGTCCAACGAGTATGATGGAAAAACTCGACAACGGCGAGACCGTCGACCCCCACAGCTATTATTTCAGGATGAGTCCCATGTTTGAGACCAGCGCCCCGAAGTATGATTGGATGAACCGGATCATCGCGATCGGTACAGGTCACCGAATGCTCGAGGTCCTCTTTACAGCATCTTTGGGGTTCTCTAATTCTCTCGCAGCGTTTTCGTGTCTTGCCGAGAAGCAAATCGCGGCGGCATAGAAACAGCGCGCGAGTTTCTCGGTGGCACAAGTTCCTGATTTTTGAAGGAAATAAAAAGGAGTGATGTGCAATGACGAAATTGACGAGCTTCGAAGCGGACATTCGCCCTCTGTTTACCGATCGAGACGTTCACGCCATGAGCAAGGCATTTAACCTCGCGAACTACGAAGACGTTAAGAACCATTCGGCGGCGATCTACGACCGCATTCGCGGAATTGACGGCGCGGTGATGCCACCTCCACCTCCAAGAGGAGAAGGTCCCTGGCCTCAATCGAGGATTGAATTATTCGCTAAGTGGATGACAGACGGCTTCCAACCGTAGAACAGAAGTTCATGATGCCCCAGCAGAATCAGAATGCCAAACTTAGATTCAGAGTGACGAATTCCCTCATCGTTTGAGACATCCAGCGCTCGGTGGCGGATTCATCCGAATTTGGCAGGGGTCGGAGTTGTGCTGCATTCCGGTATTGACAAGTCCGCGTCTTGTCAGCGGGAGAGATTTTCACCATGGGGCCGAGCGAGGACACAAGCCCGGCTCCAAACTCCTTGCAGCATGACAGGAACCCAAAGGTTAGCCGGGCTTCGGCTCCAGCTATCCTGCATAAAGACAAGAGACCGACTCTCGGCCTGCCAGAAACCGGCTTCGCGGGAGAAATCCAAATCTCCGCAACGACCTCCTCGTCATTGCATCAATTGTTAAGGGCATCGCACTCAGGAGGACGACATGAACCCAACAGGCAACAGCATTCTCATCACCGGCGGGGGCACCGGAATCGGCCGAGGCTTGGCAGAGGCCTTTCACCGGGATGGCAATCGGGTCATCCTTGCTGGCCGTCGCCGCTCGGTTCTGGAGGATACTGTGCGCGCCAACCCTGGTATGCGCTTTATCACAGTCGATGTCGAGAATCTCGGAGACACAGAGCGTTTTGGCGCCGAGGTCAAGGCCGAGTTCCCTGCCCTCAACGTTCTTATCAACAATGCGGGCATCATGAAATCTGAGAATCTCAGGTCGGGCGTCGAGGATCTCGCGATTGCCGAGCAAACCGTCGCCATCAACCTTCTTGGCACATTTCGGATCACCGCGACCCTCCTCCCGTTCCTCCTCGGCCAGCCGAAAGCAAGCATCATGACAGTGTCATCCGGTCTTGCGTTCCTACCCATTCATCCGAACCCCATCATACTGCGCTACCAAGGCCGCCATTCACTCCTGGACGCAGTCACTCCGCTATCAACTGCGCGACGCCTCTGTGGAAGTACTGGAGATCGTCCCGCCCTATGTTCAAACCGAACTCACCGGACGTTTTCAGGCCGAAGATCCGAATGCCATGCCGCTGGCCGACTACATACGCGAAACTGTGGCATTGCTCAAGAATCCACCACCGAGCGGAGAAATCCTCGTCGAGCGCGTCCGCTCTCGCCGCTTTGCCGAACAAAACGGCAACTACGATCAGTTCTACGCGGAATGGAACGACTACGCAGCCAAGCGTGCTGCAGAACGCGCCGCCAAGGGCTACTAAACCTTTTGACGACGGCCTGTAATGAAGACCTAGGCCCCTTCCTTGACGAAGAGCTTTGCGGCTGCCAGCCCGATCCCGGTTCTGCCCTCAGTAATCACTGCTACTTTTCCTTGCAGCTTTTTAGTTTCAGTCATCGCTAGCTTGCCTCACTGCCCCTTATTCTGTTGAAACGCAGGCGCAAAAACATCCTGCACGAATTTTTCAAAAGAAGTCCCTGTGGTGTTCTCCGGCGAACGCGGCTCTAACGGGGTGAGGACTCCTGTGTTGATGGCTTTGTACATCTCGATGTAGAAGGCAGGCAGCTCCCTTCCGGGGAATACCCATTTGCGTCAACACCTGCTGCACCTGGTCACAGGGAAATTGCCTGTATTGTAGATCCGGTTTGCCAATGCCCCGCGCAATCGCCGCGGTGGCTTCCGTCATCGACAGGTCGCGCTCACCAAGCAGCTCGCGGGTGTGTTTGCCGGAAAATCCAGGTGCAGGAGGCGCTGTGCGGCGTAGTGACGATCGCGATGTTTTCGTCTGTCACTTGGGGAATGTGTCGCCGAACATGGGAAGGCCGCTGACGGACTCTCCCTTTGTGGCTTCGTCCTGCAAGACGTCCCAATGCTCCTTAAGAACACCGTCTTCGAACCGGACAACGTCGGCGGCGATCCAGGCGGCGGGCCTTCCCATCCCCGTGAAGCGGCCGTGCGCGATGACGTAATCGCCTTCGGCGACAACGAGTTGGTTTTCGTAGCGCAACGTATCTGGCGACGAACGGACCAGAGCGAACAGTCCTGCGCGTCCCGGCGCGATGTGCGCGCTATGTTGGATGTACTTCGGCGACCAGAAGCGTTCTGCTGCCGCGTAGTCGCGTTTGTTGAAGAGAGTGTCGAAGGCTTCGAGCACGATCGCCTTGTTCTGTTGGGGTGTTGACTTTGGCATGTTCAGCTCCTGGGATTGTGTTCGGGTGATTGATAGGTTGGGTAATCGGAATAGCCGTGCGGCCCGGAGGCATACACGGTTGTCCAATCAACCTCAGCAAGAGGGGCGTTCTTCGCAAACCTCTGGACCAGGTCAGGATTTGCAATGTAAGGACGGCCGAACGCGACCAGATCTGCCAGCCCCTCCGCGATAAGGCGATTGCCGCGATCACGATCCATCTTTACGTTCGCGATTAGCGTGCCTTTGTAGAGAGGGCGGAAATGGTGAAACATGCCATCGTCGATCAATTTCTCAAGTGGTGTACCGGTGAAATCGGTGGTATTGCCCATGAGCAACAAGTGAGAAAGTTGGTAGGAGTCCAGCCGCTGAATGACATATTCGGTGACTGACAAGGTTTCGTCGTTGGCTCGAAATGCGCCGCCTTCGTGCATGGGGCTGATCTTGACTCCGACCCGTTGTGCATCGACCTCACCCAGAACTGCTTCGACTACCTGGAAAAGAAAACGCGAGCGATTCTCCAGGCTTCCGCCGTATTCGTCCTTACGCAGGTTTGTGGTGGCATTTAGAAACTGCGAGATCAGATAGAGATAGTTGGCGAGGATCTGGACACCATCGAAGCCGGCTCCGATCGCATTTCGCGCAGCTCGCGCGAACTCCGCAACCGTGACTTGAATCTGCTCCCTCGTCAGAGGCCGCGGTGTTACCGTGGGCTTCCTTCCCGTCGGTGTGACCGAGACCTGGCCTGGATCGACATTCGATGCGGACACGGGTTGCGCGCCGTCCAGTAGCTCAGGATGGGAGATTGCGCCGGTGTGCCAGAGCTGTGCAACGATGCGGCCGCCGGCCGCATGGACGGCATCGGTGACTCGTCGCCATCCGCGCACCTGTTCCTTCGTCCAAAGCCCCGGCGTATCAGCCCAGCCAAATCCTTCCGGGCTAATCGCGGTGGCCTCGGCGATGATCAGTCCGGCCGAAGCGCGCTGTGCGTAGTACTCCGCTTGCAAGGCCGTCGGCACATGATCGTAGGATTGCGCGCGCATCCGAGTGAGAGGCGCCATGACGATGCGGTTCGCAAGGTCGAGGTCTCCCATTCGATATGGCGTGAAAAGCGGCTGATTCGACATCATGTGAACTCCTGCTTCGATCGGCTTAAGAAATCACTTCAATTGCGTCGACCCGCGTGGGATAGAACGCAAGAAGCTCTTTGATATCGGCGACTGCCTCGTACGGTTTCTCGTACGTCCAAACGGCATACTCCGACTTTGTCTCACCAATCGGAATGCTGTAATACGTGCAATCCCCCTTGTACGGACAATAGGTGTAATGCGTTGTCCGAACGAGCAACGACATATCCGTATCGTTGCGCGGCAAGTAGTAGACAGGCGGATACCCTTTCTCCTCCAGGCGCAAGGCCCGCGTCGATTCAGCGACGATCCTGCCAGCTACCGTCACCCGGACCTTGCCCTCAGCTGGAGAGATCGTAATGGGATGATCGGGGCCGGGAATTTTGATCTCTTTGCCTTTACTCGATTTGGTAACCATCGCGCTCCTCGCGTTGCAAGTTAAAGCTTCGAACCGCCATCGACGGGAATGCTGGCACCCGTGATCCAGCGGGCCGCATCGGACGCCATAAAAACGACTACGTCGGCAACATCGTCGGGTTTGCCGATTCGCTTCAAAGCCTGCATTCGCAGAACGACTTCGCGCCCCGCTTCTGTCTTCGTGAAGTTCGACATATCCGTGTCAATGACGCCAGGAGCAACAGCGTTTACGCGTATGCCACTCGGTCCGAGGATGGCGGCCCAGTTTTTGACCAGAGTCTCAAGTGCCCCTTTGGTCGAGGCGTAGGCAAGAATCGAAGGGTTTTCCAGCCCAGACTTGCCCACCACCGTGCGGGCCCCCAAAGAGGAGATAGCAACAATGCTTGAACCCTCGCCCAGAACAGGCAGGAGTTGCTGCACCAGGAAGAACGGGCCCCGGACGTTTGTCGCAAAGAGGCTGTCAAAATCGTCTACCGTGTGATCCGCGATGCGAGCCGACTTGCTGATGCCAGCGTTGAGCACTAGCACATCCAATCGATCGCCGACGATGGAGCGCACATGTTTCGCGAGCAGTCCAGCACCCTCACGACTTCCCAGGTCAGCTGAGATTGCATCTGCGTGCCCGCCTTTGCTTTGGATCTCGGCTACGAGAGACTCTGCTTCCTGTTTTGAGCGGCCATAGTGAACCAGGACGTGCGCCCCAGCCTCAGCAAGTGCCCTTGCCGTTGCGCGGCCAATTCCTCTCGATGCGCCCGTCACCAGCGCCGTTTTGTTTTCAAGTGTGGTCATTGCCCTCTCTCCTGTCCTTTCCCACCTCGGATTGTCCGGACCGAGGGGCCGTTTTGAACCATTTAGTTCTATACGATGACAGGGGCACCGCGAGGATGCAGAAATATTGAACTATTTAGTTCTTTATCGGACAATAGGTGCATGGGGCGTCCGAAGAGCTTTAGCCGGGAGGGAGTGCTGGAGAAGGCAATGCCCGTCTTCTGGAAGCACGGGTTTGCTGACACCAGCCTCCAGGACCTGGAACGGGCCACAGGCGTAAACAAATCAGGTCTTTATAGCGAGTTCCGAGACAAGGAAGATCTTTTCTTGGCCTGCCTTCGACACTATCTTGAGAGCCAGGGCAGGAAAGGACTTCTCACCAAGGAACCTCTTGGCTGGAAAAACGTCGAAACATTTCTCAAGAGTGGTCCCCTTAACCTGGGGGAACAGCAGGGATGTTTTGCCATCAACTCTATGCGGGAGTTCGCTATCCTTCCGGATAAGGCTTATGGTGCCATCACCGGGAATCGAGCGCTATTGCAGCACCTTCTCACCAGGAATATCAAAGTCGAAAAGCCCCGGATGGCTCCTTCCGCAATTGCGGAGATGGTGCTGTCTTTCTTCTCTGGGTTGTGCATTGAGCGCAACCTGAAATCCGGCAAGGCCTCCTTCATCCGTAAGATCGACAATTTCATGACAGCCCTCCGCAGTCTCTAATCGAACCATTGGTCTGCTGAAGTCGGTTTCAAGAATTGGTTTCGCACTGGCTCGATTCCGGGCGGATTACGGAACGAGGACCGCAGATATGCGCTTCATCGAAGCTTCGAGTGGCCCTAAGGTAACACAAGAAAGTGGCTATTGTGGTGAGCCACATTCGACCCTTATTGTCCTCTCGAGATTGTTCTCGCGCTCGAATGGTCGCTCTCCGCGTCCCGTCAAGCGGTCGCGAGCGGGTGTCAGCATTTGCGGGGCGATCTTAGACGTCGCGGGAGGAAAGGACGCAGTGATGCGGAAAATCAAATACATTTGGCTGTATCTGCTTCTGTCGGGTGCGGCGGTCCTCTTTCCTGCACTTCAGGCGGCACCTCAACAGAATTCTGATGCTCCGAGTGCGAATCAACAACCGGAGCGCGCTGGTCAGCACGATTTTGATTTTGAGCTTGGCACCTGGAAAACCCACCTTAAGTTGAGTTCCCGTCTGGGACAGACGTTTATCGGCGCTACCACCTGGAGCGAATACGAGGGCACATCTGTTGTTCGAAAGATTTGGAGTGGAAAAGCCAATATGGTCGAACTCGAGGTGGATGGTCCGACGGGCCACGTGGAAGCACTGAATTTACGCCTATACAATCCTCAATCTCACCAGTGGAGCCTAAATTTTGCGAACAGCAGGAGCGGAACTATGGGCGTGCCCACTGTCGGCGAATTCAAAAACGGTCGCGGCGAGTTTTACGACCAGGAAACAATCAATGGCAGGATGCTGCTGGTTCGGAATATTTGGTCCGACATCGCCCCTGATTCCTGTCATTTCGAACAAGCGTTCTCCGATGACGGAGGCAAGACTTGGGAGGTGAACTGGATCGCGACAGACACACGGGTGAGTGATGAAGCTGACAAAGCGCAATCAACTCAGCCGCCCACCCGATAGAGGATCACGCGACGGGATACGATGAAATGGCGCTGGCCGGCGCTGGCACGAGCGTCTTTCACCGGTACCCGACAGAAGGACTGCCCGCCGGGATGGTCGATCGGGGAGGCCAACGGGCGTCGTTCATCGGAGTTGCCGGTGAGGCGCGGCGGTGAGACTGCGCGGTGATGGCTGCTGCTGGCGGACGGTGAGCGATTCTTCATATAATCGACCGTGATCTCTTCGCCTGCTGGTTCCGACACAACGCCTAAAGCATATTTTGGAGTTCTGCTGCGCCAGTGGCGTGCTGCTCGACGCATTAGCCAATTAACCCTGGCGCTCGATGCTGATATCTCGACACGTCACTTGAGTTGCGTTGAGACAGGCCGAGCGCAGCCCAGCCGGGAGATGGTGCTCCGTCTAGCCGAGGCACTGGAGATTCCCCTGCGCGAGCGCAATTCGCTGCTACTGGCGGCCGGTTACGCAGCGCTCTATCGCCAGACTAGCCTTGACCTACCGGAGATGGAGGCAGCGCGCCAAGCCGTGGATCTTCTGCTGCGGCAACAGGAGCCGTATCCGGGAATTGTCATCGACCGGTATTGGAACACGCTGCGGATGAATTCCGGAATGAGGCACTTCCTGGGGCGCTTCCCCATCTGCGATTCCGTGAAGCCACACAACGGAGTCCGGTTCGTGTTTCATCCTAAGGGGCTCCGGCCATTCATCACAAATTGGGAGAGCATAGCAACACGCATCATTCAGCGGGTGCATCGTGAGGTTGTCGCTAACCCGTCGGACGAGACGATGAGGTGTTTCCTTGAGGAGTTGCTCGGTTATCCGGGGGTGCCCAGTCGCTGGCGAGTTCGGGATGTTGACGATTCGCCCCCGCCATTTTTGACCATCGACTACAGATGGAACAATTCCACGCTACGTTTTTTTTCTACTTTTACAACCTTCGGATCGCCGCAGGACGTTGCCCTGCAGGAAATGCGCATCGAAAACTTTTTTCCCGCCGATGAGGCCACGCGCGCGACGCTAACGGCAGCTCAATAATCGCGGGGGATTGGGGCGCATGAACGGCGGAACCATCTGGCTCGCACCTTCTCCTTGCCCTCTCATAACCCCGGAGGTCATGAACAGCGTTTTTCCCTTCTTGGATACTGCGGATATAGCAATAACCTCGCCGGTTTAGCTAATGCACGAAGAGAACAGCAAATGAAATAATTCATCCTGGTGGTTCTATTCGCCTTGGTCGTCGCCGCCTGGTATTTGCCCACTCTTCCGACGTGCCCTCCACCGGTCGGAGCCATGCTGACACCGTCCGGCAAATGAGCCGGGATTGGGCTGATGCAACGAGGACCATCGATGTCAACAACCGGCTCAAGACAATTCATTTCGCGCCCGAAGGCAGCGCTAGAAGACCTTTCAGCAATGCGGTGTGAAAGGTCGCTGGGTTCTGAATCTGCGGTGCATGTCCCATATCAGGAAACTCCACAAGCTTCGCACCAGGGATTCTCGACACCGCTTGCTTCGCCAGTTCTGGATAGCGCCCCAGTTGTGCTCGCACCGATGGCGGTGCTAGATCTTTGCCGATTGCCGTATTGTCCTTGTCCCCAATGAGAAGAAGCGTCGGCACCGCGATGTGTTCGAACTCGTAGTAAACCGGTTGGGTATAGATCATGTCATAGAGAAGCGCCGAGTTCCACGCGACAAGATCCTTCCCGGGACCACGATACATGCCGGCAAGCATTTGAACCCATGGCTCGTAGGAGTCGCTCCAGGTTCCGGCATAGTAGGTGTTTTGTTCATATTGCCGTATCTTATCGGCGCTCGTCTGCAATTCCCGTTCATACCATTGATCAACAGAAATAGAAGGTACGCCCTTGGCCTTCCAGTCCTCGAGTCCGATCGGATTAACAAGCACCAGTCGATTGGTCGAGGCGGGATACATCAGTGCATAACGAATGGCGATCATGCCGCCTGTTGAATGTGCGACCAGAGTCGCCTTCTGGATGCTCAGGGATTCGAGAAGAGCATGCGTGTTTCGCGCAAGCTGCTGGAAGGTGTACTGGTATAGCTGAGGCTTCGTCGACTTGCAAGCCGATCTGATCAACCGCGATTACGCGATAGCCAGCATCCGCAAGAACCTCGATGGACACTTTCCATGTCGCGGAACAAAAGTTCTTCCCGTGCATCAAGACGATGACCTGGCCGTTGAACGACTTCGGTTTCACGTCCATATAGGCCATGTGTATTGTCTGCTCCTGGGACGAGAACTCGAATTGATGCACGGGGTAGGGATAATCGTAGCCTTCCAGCTCCGGCCCATACGCGGGCTCGCGGACAGGACTTGTCGTAGCATTCTGCGCGGTCGCCCGGTGCAGAACAGCAATTGTCAGGAGCAGAAACGTTGCAACGAAGAATCGAGGCATAGCGTTATCTCTGGAATGAATTCTTGGCTGCTGATTTCCATCTCCTAAGATCGAGACTAAGCTTTCGGCTCATTTACCTCTAGCGAAACTGATGGTCGATGCGGGAATCAAACGGACTGCCCAAAAATGGTTGGATCTCATTGCGGAACTGTACCGTGTGCTTGGACCCCACATGTTTCTCATAGGCCTTCGCATCGCGCCATGTCTCGACGATCGTAAAATGATTGGCAGCATCTATCTGCTGCAAAACGACATAGGAAACCAGATCTGCATCTTGTTTGGTTGCCGCGGCCTCGGCGCGAAACAGTCTCCACGAGTTTTCCTCGGCTTGCGGCATATACGCATCGGGCCTGATGTCGACATGGCTGACGATGGTGACCGGTTCGTTCTTATCTTCGCTTTTGTCCTCGGCATCCAACCCTGAAACAAGGAAAACGGAACTCGCAATGGCAAGTGTCACGGCGCATGATTTAAAAACTAACTTCATGAACGACTCCTTGACCTTGTGGGGGCAGCAGGCCCTTATCGGAGCGCTGGTTGCCGGCAAAGGCCACGAAACCTCCCAAATATATCAAGGCAGCATTTTGGCCTGCACGCGCTCATTTACATCGGGCGCCTAGCTTACTTGAGATACGCGCGCACCAGGCCAATCAAATCTTCGGTCAATTCATCGTTCGATTCTTTCCCTCGATCTGGATGCGAAATGTGCAAGCGGATGTGGTCTTCCAGGATCTCCGCCATCAGGCTATTGACGCCACCGCGAATCGCCGCCAGGAGCATTAAGATATCTGCGCATTCGTCCCCGTCAGTCACGGAGTGCTCGACAGCCGTAATTTGTCCCGCGAGCCGTTTGATTCGAGAAAGCAACTTCTGTTTTTCTTTCGGGATTTCCAGGAGCTTATCTTTCATAAGGTTTTCTTTATAACTTTTTGAATTTCCCCCGCATTTTTTCCTTGGCCGATACCCTAGGGGGGTACTATATAAGATCTTGGGCGGGAAGGCCAGGCCTCCCGCTAAGACTTAGCAAAGGATATATGCAAACAAGCAGTGGATACGAGCCTCCGCGAAGAGCCGGCGGCTTACCAGTTTAGAAGAAACGCTTAGGTGTCTCGATAAGCTTCGGTTCCAGCCTATCCCTCACCTCTACTTCTTCTGACTGACAACTGAAGAATTCGAGGGATCGAGGTCCGTGCCGCGAGGCACTTCTTCCTTCCACAAAACTAAAACGCACGAACTGTGCGGGCGTGCCCACGTATGTGTACGTCTCATGCGCGGCGTCATGACTCTGCCCTTTTCTTGCGCCAACGTTATGAACCTTTTCCGGCTTTTGTCGGAGGGCGACACCGAACCGGTTCTTTCAAGTTTTCCGAAAGGAGGGCAACGACAATGACTTGCATGACTGTAGTAGCACAACCACTGGCGATGGCGACGACGCAGCTCGCGAGCGTAATCCGTTCCGAAGGTCCCGCTCTACGGCAGGAGCAAAAAACGGGGAACACTCCGCGCATGAACTGGGTCGTGGTCACCGGCAAAGATGGCAACCGCGTGCTCCGCATGCAATGGGTGGTAGACGGAAGCTGCTGAGAGCAAACAAGGGAAAGAAGAAGAAGCGGGGAGCACAGCATGGCAGCGGTACCAGTTTTGTTTGGACCGATTATTTGTCCAAAGTTAGCCCGCAATGGAAAGCCTCGATCGGCGTCGGCACCACGGTCCCATGGCCGGTGGGAGTCGGAGCGGAGGGCAATGAAGGGATTGCTACGACTGTACAACAGACGCCAAACTCCATCGGATACGTTGAATTCATTTTTGCGATCCAGCATGAACTCAGTTTCGGTACGGTTAAGAATTCCTCAAACGAGTTCGTCAAGGCAAGTATTTCGAGCGTGACCGCTGCCGCGGCGGTAGCGGCTAACACTCCCGGCCATGATTCTCGTATCTCCATTACCGACGCGCCCGGGAAGGCCGCGTATCCGATCGCCACGTTTACCTGGCTGCTAATTCCTGAGCAGATCGACGATAAGAACAAGAAGAACGTCCTAACGCAGTTCGTTCGTTGGGCGCTGACGTCAGGCCAAAGGAGATGTTCCGCCCCAGGTTATGCGCCCTTACCGGCAGACGTTGCGAAGCGCGGCTTAGAGTCGTTCAATCAAATGCAGTCCGAGAGGTAGTTGTCTTCCGCCTTTAAGTCTAGGGTCTCCTAAGTCTAGGCTCTCCGAGAGCGAGAACAACGAAAATGAATTCCCCATGCTTCGCCACTGGTTTCTTCGCCGTCAACACTGTTGCCCTTGTCGGGCAGACAGACGAATTGTCGCCTATGGAGCGCTACGAAGATGCGGACTCGGCAGCTTGAGTCTTTACCGAGGACGCTAAAGAATGTTCACTGCGCGAGCGGCCAACAGAGCCACCGTTGTTAGGGAAATGAGCGATTGAACCATCATAAGGATTTTGGCCCAGGTTGATAATACGGGACAGTCCGTTGGCGAAAATGCGGTACTGGTATTGAAGGCGAGAAAAAGGTAATCCACAAAACCCGGACTCCAGCATTGCTCTCCCATCGCGCGCTTGGCTTGCTGATCGAGAGTCATCTGTGGAAAAAGGAAGGCTCCGTCGGTATGTACGCCACGCAACTCACGCTGGCGCGGGCCGCCTGCATCCAAACGCCAGTACCACGAGGCGAAGACCAAGATGTTCGTTATCCATAAGGCGGTTGCGGAACGCAACAACTCCTTAGGAGACTGTCGATGCGCGGGTAAAGCCGCGACCAACAGTCCAAGCGACCAGATCATGTCGACCGTCACGATGGAGCTCAGCAGATAGCCCAAAACCCTATTGAGGTTATCTTTCCCTCGCTGACGCGCCCACGTTGTGGGAATCAGAAGCACTCCGATAACAACGATAATGAGCCAGTCCGGGCCGACTGACAGGGATTCGGGCAGAGAAAAGCGCAATCCACCTACAGCAAGCAGAGCAAGCATTGCAGGCCACCGTGGCTCTAAATGTTCAGAAGTATTTGGCATGCGACTCCATAGTGTGACCACGACTTGAAAACAGCAATTCAGCGTTGTTATCCAGAACATTGTTGCATGATGGGCTGCTTCTCCGGGTCGCCGGCATCGTTGGAATGCTCATTTCAGAACTCGAGCCGCGCTTAAAAGCGATCATGCGCGGAGTGCTATCCCTGTCCCGCACCGGCGCCCCGCAAACCAGGGGGAGAAGTCGTATACGCGAGCGCTCCGAATCCCGTGTCGTTTATTATCGATTGTTTACAGACACAAGTTTTAAAACGATCGAGCCGGGTCATGCGAGTCAGTTCCTGCACAAACGTACAATTCCAAAGAATAGGCCAGTCCACAGATGAATCTGGAATAGGGCGCCGCGCCACCAGATTCGTTGAGGATGTCTAAAAATGAAACTCTTCCTGTGGCGCTCAATTAGACCTCGTGAGCACTCTTGAACCAAGCGTCAATCTGAAATCCGCATCTAGATTTTCCCGGTTAGAATCTCGTTCAGCATTTCGCAATCAAGATGCTCGCTCACCAGAGCAGCCAAAGAGTCGAGATCGGCCTCCCTCGATCTGGTGTTTTGCGGTATCAGTGAAGGCCACCCCTGGCGCACCCGTAGCTGATTGAGAAACTCGCGCCGGAATGCTGCTGAATCAAAGAGCCCGTGGATATAGGTTCCCCACACCAATCCATCGCTCGACACACATCCCTCATACCGTTCTTCCGAATCACCGTGCTCTTCGCTGATTCTGAATAACGGTCGCATGTCTTCGGCATGTCTTGTCTGGCCCATGTGGATTTCATATCCTGTTATCTCGGCGCCGGACTGCAGGCTAACGCCGCGCACCCTTACGGTCTGTTTGCGAGCCTCGAATTCAGTCACGACCGGTAGAAAGCCCAGACCCTCCGTTGCGGTCTCCGAAGCCTCGACATTGCCAGGATCAAGAATTCTGGTTCCCAACATTTGAAAGCCGCCGCAGATGCCCACAAGCGGCACTTTCATACCTCGAATCCAACGCAAGTAAGTTTCGAGACCCGAAGACCGCAGAAACGCCAGGTCATCGACCGTGCTTTTTGTTCCCGGCAGAATTACGGCATCAGGAATCGATTGGATGGACTCTGGGACGCTCGAAAGGTATCGGAGAGTCACGTCGGGCTCGTTCGCAAGCGCTTCAAAATCGGTTGAATTCGAGATTCGCGGAAGGCGAATCACTGAAACATTGAGTGTGTTTGCTGCGTTCACCGACGCTTCTCGCGACGGAGGTTCTCTGACTCCATCTTCCTCGTCAACAGGCAGATTCGGAACGAAGGGCAAAACCCCCAGGGTCTTCTTGCCGGTGCGCTCTTCGAGGAACGAAATTCCGTCGTCGAGCAACGAAAGATCTCCGCGGAATTTATTAATCACGAAGGCCTTGACCAGAGCGCGCTCGTCAGGCTGCAGCAGTTCGAGCGTGCCAACCAGCCAGGCAAAAACCCCACCGACATGGATATCTCCGACCAGAAGCACGGGTGCGTTGGCCAGTTTTGCCATCGCCATGTTTGTGATGTCGAAGCGGCGAAGATTGATTTCAGCTGGACTGCCGGCTCCCTCAATGACCACCAAGTCATATTCAGAAGCCAACTTCGCAAAAGACTGCTGCACAATCGGGATTAGCTGTGGCTGGTATTGGTGGTACTCTCTTGCGCACATCATTGCCACGGGCTTTCCCAGCACAACGACTTGGGTGCCCATGTCGCCCGAGGGCTTGAGCAAAACCGGATTCATTGCAACAGTCGGCTCAATTCCACAAGCTGCTGCCTGAAATGCTTGCGCTCTCCCGATCTCGCCGCCATCGGCCGTGACATGGGAATTGTTGGACATGTTTTGCGCTTTGAATGGCGCAACTCGATAGCCCCGCTTGAAAAAGTACCGGCACAGCGCGGCAGTAACGACGCTCTTCCCCACATACGAGCCGGTTCCTTGCACCATGATTCTCAGCGCTGGCATATTTTCCGCTCGACCCGAAACTTCAGAGTATTCTTAGGCTTGCACAGAGATGGCCGATTTGAGAGCTTCCTCGGTACTTTCTGTGCATGTCTTACCGATCAATTCCCCCACTTCGTGTTTCCGAGAAAAGTGACATCGGCGGTCGTGGCCACAGGCAATTGCTACGCAGTCCATATTCGCCCCTATCGCCGCCATGGCTAATAACTGCGCAGACCAAGCTCTTGGATTACCGGACCGGGCCGCGGAAGCGAAATGATGAGCGCATCTTCAGAAACGCGCACCATGAAGAGCGGTCTTCGGCTCGCTGAGGACCAGTCGAAACCGGTCCTCGTCACTTCCACCAGCCTCGTTCTCCGCCGATGGTGAATGTCAGACCACTTCGAATCTCGAACGGCGCAGCGGGGAACCCAAACGTTGGCTGATAGTGCTGGCTTAACAGGTTTTCGATGCCCGTGTAGACCTTCGCGTAGTGGGTCAGGGAATAGCCGATGCTAAGGTCAAACTTCTGGTACCCCGGCGCTAAATTTCGGTTCGGAAGCAACATCGTGTTGCCATAGTAGGGGTCGGAGAGGAATGTGCTGTCGTCGCGACGGCTTACGAGATATCCGTTCAGCGCTCCGGTAAACTTCTTGTGGTTGTAAAACAACGCGAGGCTGCCGGAGTGTGGTGCACGGAGAAAAGGCCTGGCTCCCTGCAGAGGAGCATAAGCGCCGATTGCAATTGTCGGGAACAGAGGATTGTAAGAAGCATCGCCGAAGGCCTTCGTGACGAAGCCATCGAGGTATGTATATTCCCCCTGGAACAAGAGACCGTGTCCCAGATCGTGTTTGTACTCGACTTCGAATCCTTTCGCCCATTCCGAAGTTGCGTTCACATAAGCCCCATCGCTCGGTGTATTGTTTGCGACATTGGGGGGGACACCAATCGAGATCAGTTCGCCCGGGTTGAGAAATGCGATCAGGTTATAGAAGTTGTTGTCAAAAAACGTAATACCCACGAGCGACCGCCCATTCCATAGTCTTTGTTCAAGTCCGAAGTCGAATGTGCGGCTTCGCTCCGGTCCAATGGGCCCCACGCCGTACTGCTGGATCAGAGTAGGAGTCAGAAGATTGATTAATGCGCCAGCCTGCTCTAAAGTGCTGGCTTCCTTAATTCCCTTGCCAAAATTAAATTTGAGTTTTGTTTCGCCGAAAATGCCAGCATTGGTAGTTTTTCGAAGGTAGTAGGCCAGGGAGACACGCGGGGTGGCTGCAAAACCAAAAAACGAGTTGTGCTCCAGTCCCACGCCGAAGGTTGCGAACAGGCGGTGCGCAATGCTGCCATGACCTTGTAACATCGTGCTGTAGTTGTCTCGCGTATAACCTTCGCCGTCTTCGTGCTCATAGCGAAAACCGAATATTCCGGTCCAATCCTTGAGAAATTGGTAGTCAGACTGAGCGTACAGCGAGCGGCGCGCTTCGTAGTCGGGATATTCTTCGGGAAAGGTCCCACCATAGTCGAGAATGGCCTGGCCGGTAACACTGTAGCCGTTCGCACCTCGGATGGTGACTACATTCCCTAAATAGTTGCCCTCGAAGGGCTGACCAACCGGATAAGGATCGACATAGAGTAGGTCAAACTGGGCAAAATTAAACTGCACTGAGTTGTGCCACTTCTCGGTCGTCTGTTGCTGCGCCGATACGCTACCGTATGTGTTCCGGTTCGTCTGCCAGGCTGCGTCCGAAATTCCGTAGAAAAGAATTCCGTTGGGACTGCCAACGTTGGTTGCAATGTGGCGAAATGTTGCGCGAATTCCAGTCGTTGGATTTAGTTGCCAACCGACGTTTGTGCTGACTGTATTGTTGTGGAAATAATCATTCTGGTAACTGCCTTGGGTTTGGAAGTCTGAGAACTCGGAGAGATAGTCAAGCCCGTGCACCAAGCCACTGAGCGATACGTCTTGACGCAGCGTTCCAAAATTACCGCCGTCCGCCGAATATTGTAGCTCTGGAATTGGTGTCGTGCCGTGCGCCGAAGTAATGTTAACGACGCCGCTTAAGGCGTCGCTTCCGTAAAGAACGCTATTGGAGCCGCGAAGCACTTCCAGGTTGCCGACTCCATTGTTGGAAAGCTGGGCGAAATCGAAATCGCCGCCGATGTTATTCACCGGAATGCCATCGACCAGGATCTTATTAAAATCCGCTTCGCCGCCGCGAATGAACAAAGAGGTGGCACCTCCTCGCTGGCTCGTCTGGACAACTTGCGCCCCCGGGACCAGTCGGAGATTTTCGAGGACATCGAGCTTGTTAAGCGCGTCGATTTGCTCGCTATCGATGACGGTCACCGAGGCCCCCACCTGCGTTTCCGGAGTGGGGATTCCCGTTGCCGAAACGACAATCTGTTGGGCTAACGGGCCAATACTCAGTGTTAAAGTCAACTCCTCGGTTTTCCCGTTCTTTCCGACATCGACCGGAATGGTCTGCGGAGCGAAGCCCGTCGCTTCCACCCGAAGGCTATAGCGGCCTTCCTGCTGGACCGCCAAACTGAAGGCGCCTTCCGCGTCGGACTTCCCGTCAACCATTGTTTTGTCGTTCTGAAGAAGGACAAGTTTTGCTTCAGGAATCCGGTTGCCGAGTTGATCGACAACTTTTCCGTGCAGGCTTGTAGTAGATTGTGCGTGGGAAGAGGCGGCAAACAGCATCACCGCGATAGTCCAGCAAGATAGCAACCGGACACGATCGAACAAGAGCTCCGACATCAAGTCCTCCTTCGCCCTAGAAAGAGCGGACCAATCAGATTGGCGGGACCGGTCTCCTGACTTGCGACCTACCACTAAGTGACTGCGCCTTCCCACCTTATGACGGGCAGTGGCTTATGCGGTCACGAAAACGATCGCTTACAGTTGCGGGGCAGTGGCGGATTTTCACCGCGCTTCCCGAACATCCCACCAGCGAACTGCTTTACGCTGCTTCAACCACGGACAAACATCTTCCGTGGCTAGGCACATCGTGATGCGTTGAAATACTCACGTCGAATCGCGTTTCCCCACTAAAAGAGCTCTGGTGCGTGTCCGCAAAACAGAAACAGAAATACAAATCCTGCGGTCGGACATAAACATCTTTCACTGGTTCTGCAAACAGAATCGTCATCGACGCTCCCTTAGAGAATCGATTCGAATCGATGTGAACTTGGTCGGTCTCCTGGCTCGCGCCTCTCTGGAACGAAGCAACCTTCCCAGTGCATGGATGCACCAGTGGCGTGCTCGCCTCGATCCTCTGCGCTTACAGTGGCTGGGCCGCTCCGGAGTTAAACCGGATTCCCATACAACACCAAGTCACAAGTTTTATACGGGACGGGAAGGTGCTAGTCAAATCCGTGCCGGCTTCGCCCCGACTTCTCTTTTATGCCCGGCTGGGCACCTAAGATAGAATCCGTTATACCACTGGGTGGGGAAGTGTATGGCGCTTGCGGCCAATCTCGAAGAGTTGATGGTGACGCATGAGTACCGCTTGGTTCGGACCGGACGTTTTCTGATCACCGAGCTATTGAAGCCCCATCGCGTACTGAGCACTTCGACGCGCAACGGCGGACAGACTGAAGCTCTGCGCTACCTCGTCAATCACCAAAGTTGTGAGGGTGCTGATCACCGCGAGCGTCACGCCCACATTACGGGAAGCGGACTCGAAAGCTACCACGACGCAGCCTGCGGCGAGATGGGGCTCGACGGAAACCTCGCGGCAGTAATGGGAACTGCGGCAAATATGAATTATGCTGCGGTCGCTCAACATCGGGATGACCCGATGCTGGTCACGGCAGTGGTTACAGCGGGTGTCCAGGGTAACGCTGCCTGCGCAGGAGATCCAGCGTCATGGCGCGAGACGGAAACAGGCTGGGAAAAGGTTCCGACCGTCGGTGGGACGATCAACACGATCCTTCTCATCAACCATTCTCTGACCGAAGGGGCCTTGGCCCGAGCTGTCGTAACCATGACAGAAGCAAAAACGGCCGCACTTTATGAGTTGGCAGTCAGCAGCCTGTATTCAAGAAACCTCGCTACCGGTACTGGCACGGACCAGTACTGTGTCGGCGCACCTCTCAACACCGGTAGGCCTCTGACCAGCACAAGTCCGCACGCCAAACTTGGAGAACTCATCGGACTCGCGGTGAAACAGGCCACTCTGGAAGCACTTCGCTGGCAGAATGGACTGGAGCCGAGTTATACCCGCTCGATCTTTGTTGCGTTAGGACGCTACGGGTTAAAGGAGCTTAACTTCCCCGAGGACATAGCGCCTTTGATGACAGAGAGAGAGCTGGAACTCTTAAAGAAAAACTTAAAGTCGGTCGTGTACGAACCAAAGGTCGCTGCCGCGGCATTCGCGATCGCAGCCGTTTTAGACCGCATTCGTTTCGAAACGCTTCCTGCGAAGGCCGTCCAGGACATTTTTCGTCAGCAAGTTGCGATCCTCGCCTCAAATCTAGCGGCGAAGCCCGATCATTGGCCGTACTTTTATTCGCAACTTTCTGAAGCAGACCCGGCCCAACCAGTTGGGGCCATTCTTTCGGCGATTGCGCTAGGCTGGTCCTCCAAGTGGAAGTAGATATCGTTCGTCCGCACGCGACGCTCCTTGCAGGAGCGGTATTGCTCGATTTTTTAATCGGCGACCCGGTCTATCCTGCTCATCCCATTCGGTTGATAGGACGAACTCTCAGTTGGTTCGAGAATTTTCTGCGAAAACTCGGGGCAGACGGATATGGCGGCGGAATCGCACTTTTTCTGCTATTGAGCATTGTCTGGGTTGGAGGGACGACCGCCATCCTCGTGGAGTTCGAAAAATGGAACCACTATGCAGCGTCCTTGTTTTACTTGTTCATGGTCTACTCCTGTCTGGCACTCCATGACCTCGTACGACATTCCTGGGCGGTCGAGGTCGCGGCCCGCCGTAACGATCTTGATGGAGCGCGCACATTCATCTCGAAGCTCGTCGGCCGAGATACGGACCGGATGGATATCGCGGCCTGCCGCCGCGCTGCGATCGAGAGCTTGAGCGAAAATCTTACGGATGGGTTTGTGAGTCCCCTTTGTTGCTATGTCGTTGCGGGACTGCCGGGCCTGGTGCTGTTCAAAGTCGTAAGTACGATGGATTCCATGGTGGGCTACAAGACTTCGCGATACCTAAAGTTCGGATGGTGCGGAGCACGACTCGATGATCTGATGAATTTCGTTCCCGCGCGCATCACATGGCTCTTACTAACGCTTTTCTCGTTCGTCATTCCTGGCTGTTCGGGACGGAAAGCTTTCAGTGTCGGCTGGCAGCAGCACGCGATTTTGCCCGGACCAAACTCAGGTTGGAGCGAAGCGGCGACTGCAGGAGGAATTCAACGAAGGTTGCTCGGACCCATTTGGGCAAAGGGCTCGCTGGTTACCGATGTTTGGCTCGGTGATCCTTTGGATCCGCCGGCGGGAAGTGGTTCCGACCTTCCCCGAGCTGCGATCCTCAACGTCGCTGCTGGTGTACTAGCGGCGGTTCTTGCAGTGCTACTTGCAAGCAAGCGGATTTGACCGTCTGTTCTGCTCTGTGTAATCCTCGTGGTGTTCTCAGGTGCCCGGGAAGGGCTTAATAGGGAAGCTGGTGAAATTCCAGCGCGGTCCCGCCACTGTTACGAGGTACGCCGTTTCGTAGTCCCACTCGGTGATGAGCGCTGGGGAAGGTGAAACGGTTCACGGCGATGATGCTGTGGCCTCTGAGCCAGGAAACCTGCCGAGAACGGTGTGCGACTTGCCTGCGGAGAACAGGAAACGTGCGAATCGTCTTTCGACCTTCTCGCCGCTCCAGTTCAATCGAAATTTCCGTACATCTCGCCTGCCACCAATCTCACTTCAAAGGGGCAGACCTATGAGTATTGCTACCAAACGCGGTGATCGCGGACAGACCGGCCTTGCCGGCGGCATCCGAGTTTCAAAATCCAGCGTAAGAGTCGAGGCTTACGGCACCGTCGATGAATTGAATGCCGCGATGGGTCTTGCCCGCGCCCTCTGCCAAGACGAAGACTTGCGCACCAGGACCGCGGCAATTCAAAAAGAACTGTTTCGCGTCGGCTCCGCGCTGGCTACGCCTGCCGAAAGCGCCAAGGCGCAAGTGCCGGTGACGCCCGATTTGGTGGACGCTCTCACCGAGCAGGTCCACCAGATCGAATCGATCGAAGGGGTTCTCTCCGACTGGTCAATTTCCGGAGAGCATGCGGCCGCCGCTGCTTACGATGTGGCGAGAACTGTTTGTCGCAGGGCTGAGCGCAATGTGGTTCGGCTCGCCGAATCTGGAGAAGAAGTCAATCCAAATGTTTTGGCCTACCTGAATCGTTTGTCCGACCTGCTTTGGTTGTTTGGACGCAAGCTGGAGTTCGATGCTGGAGTGAGCGGGTCCCTGCGGGCCGCCAACGGCAAGGCCGGCCCACGGTGGTCTCGGGCTTGGTAAACATTCTCAAAAGAACAAATTTAAGGAGATGCCGTCTATGTCCACCGTTTCTGCGAATCCTCCGCGTTTCGACAACGTTACATCCGACCTGGACGGTTCACGCACCGCCTACAGTTATTTCGCGCCCGCGGAACCCGTGCTCAGAGAACTGGTCGACGAATTATTTGGAAAGAACTGGGCGCACATTACAGTTGGTCCGTGTATCGAAGGAGCGGTATTCGAAATCCGGTTCACGCAAGCTCCTGAAATTCGTATTTCGGACGGTTATCTCACCATCGACTTAGGCCCCTGGCACTTTCATTTATGCATCGGAGCGCATAAAGGTAGTTCCTCCGAGGAACTTAGAAAGATGCGTCCGGTCAATAAGATTGCCTTCTTTGAGCGGCGCGGCAAAGGCTGCGGCGGGGGCCGCAGTTGCGGAATTCGCCTGTGGAATGGATATGGGGAACAGATGACCACCATATTCCTCCCGAATCCCAACCTCACGGACGATCTGCAGTACGTCAAAACGCCGGATTGGAGTCGACTTTCTCTCTATTATCGCCTGCGCGAGAAATTTCTGAATGAAGCGCTCCCTGAACATTTCGAAACTGCGGCCAATCTCCCTCTGCCTGAAGCGGAAGCATAGAACCCAACAACGAGATGAATCAGCCCCTACGAACGATTGTTCCTCCTGTGTTGCTGATCCTGCTGGTCGTAGCGATTGCAGGGGCAGTACACACCTATGCTTCTCCCCCGGGCGGACTTCAATTGCCGGTGCTCGAAGGAGAAGCTGGGGATACGCGAGTTCGGATGGGCAAGTCTCCATATCCGAGAGAAGCGATCGATAGCGACTACGTTACAGTCAGCATCGCACGTCCCGCACACCGCATCGTCTCCCAGTATTGGTCCATCGACGAGTTCGTTTATTCAATCCTCCCGCCCCAGGACGTGGTTGCGGTGAGCCAGAGCGCGTACGCGGAAGAGATCAGCAATGTTTATCAAAGCGTGCAGCAATTCAAACCCGCCGTCGCGACCGATGTCGAACGTGTCGTCGCGCTCGATCCAGACCTAATGTTCGTCTCGAGAGAGGGTCGAGCCGACTACACCAGTCTCGCCCGGAGTTCTGGCGTACCGGTGTACCGCATCGAGACAAGCTTCGAAACTCTCGATCAGATCGAACAGAATATTCGGCTGGTCGGATATATGACGGGACAAGATGAAAGCGCCGCCAAAGAAGCTGCCCGGTTTCACGCGGTAATTGAGAAGGCAGCGTCCATGAGACCCCCAGGATCGGCGAAACCCCGCATCCTTGGGCTTGGTGGACGCTACAGCTACGGCAGGAAAACTTTATTTCAAGATATTGTGACCAAACTTGGCGGTGTCAATGTCGGTGCTGAAAACGGACTTGTCGGTTATGACTCGGTGAACTTCGAGCAAATCGTTCGCTGGGATCCGGAGTGGATCATCGCAGGTGCAAAGACCGGGAACACAAGGCAAGTTTTGGCTGCCTTGATGTCCGACCCCGCAATTTCTTCGACTCAAGCAGCACGAAACGGCCACATCGTCGTCGTGGACAACCGCGTATTCCTGCCAATGTCGCCTTACACTTCGATTTTTGTTCGGGCAATTGCTGACGCAATCTACGGGCGAGAGCCTGCGGGGGAGAAACCGTGAGTGCTGTCGCTCAGAGCAATCCAGTCGCGAATGTTTCACCCAGGTCGCGATTGCGTTTATCCCTTTTTTACGGATTTCTTCTACCGATTGTCCTGCTGTCCCTTCTGGCTGCTGTGGCTATCGGAAGCACGCACATTTCCTGGTCTACGATTTTGCAAGTCATCGAGTTCAAAATCCTCCCACAAGCTTGGACATCGTCGGTCCATGTCACGAAGGCAGAGGAAGTGATCGTATGGTTGATCCGCGTTCCTCGGGTAATCGTGGCTTTCTTCGTCGGAGCGGGCCTGGCCGCGGCCGGCGTTGTATTGCAAGCTCTTTTCCGCAATCCGCTCGCCGAGCCTACCTTGATCGGTCCCGGTGAAGGAGCGGTTTTAGGGGGAGTCATCTCATTCGTGACCGGCTGGAGCGCCACTTCGGTTCTGTCGCTCCCGCTCATGGCAATGCTCGGCGCCCTGCTCGCCCTGCTTATCGTTTACGCCATGGCAACTCGCGGCGGCGTAACGCCGGTGGCCACACTGCTTCTGGCGGGGGTCGCAACCAGCGCCTTGTTGGGTGCGCTGGCGAGTCTGCTGCTTTCTGTGAACATTGTGAATTGGCAAATCGCCCAGGAGATCGTTTTCTGGATGATGGGCGGCCTGGACGCACGTACCTGGACGCACGTCTGGCTCTGTGCTCCGTTCGTCGTACTCGGCATTGCCGCATCTCTGCTTCAGACCCGCGATCTCGACCTTCTTCAATTGGGCGAAGAAACCGCGGCGTCATTCGGCGTAGATGTCGAATCGTCAAAGCGCCTGTTGACGCTCACGGCAGCCATTTTGACCGGAGCGGCCGTGGCAGTTGCAGGACTGATCGGTTTTGTCGGGCTGTTGGTGCCACATGCGGTCCGCCTGATTCTTGGTCCGTCAAACCGCACGCTGCTTCCCGCGAGTGCTCTGACCGGGGGTACATTTCTAGTGCTCTGCGATCTGCTGGCTCGCACGATTCACCCTCCGACGGAGATCCGGCTGGGCATTGTCACGGCACTTTGTGGCGGTCCTCTGTTCATCTATCTGCTGCTTCGCCAATATCGCGGGGTGGCGAACTGATGAGTGTTCTCGAAGCGCGAAACGCGAGTGTGAAGCGCGGGGGGCGGACAATTTTCGGACCAGCTTCGGTTCGTATAGGAGCAGGAGAAATGACCGCTCTCATCGGGCCGAATGGCAGCGGCAAGAGTACATTGCTGCGCTTACTCGCGGGCCTCTGGCGTCCCGAGAATGGCGAGATGTTGATTGATGGAAAAGCGATCCATAGCTTCGCCCGCAAAGAAATGGCCCGCCGCGTAGCTTTTGTTCCTCAGGAAACGCAAATCGATTTTGCGTTCACGGTCGGCGAGATCCTGGCCATGGGGCGTTACGCGCATCGCGGACGATTTTCGCCACAGACCCAAGTCGATCACGCTGCCATCAACTCTGCGGCAGCCTATTGCGACATCACTCATCTGATCGGTCGCGCGATCAACACTCTTTCTGGTGGTGAGCGGCAACGCGTCTTGATTGCTCGTAGTCTTGTCGTCGAGCCAGAATTTATCCTCCTGGACGAGCCGACCGCGAATCTTGATATTCACCACGCCCTGGACGTACTTCAACTGTGCGAATCCCTCTCACGCCAGGGAAAGACCGTGATCGTTGCGACACACGACTTCAATCTTGTGCTGCGGTATGTCACACGACTCATTCTTCTTCAAGGAGGGCTTCTGATCGCGGAAGGGCGGCAGGAAGAGGTCCTTGGTCGTCAGACGATTCAGGAAGTCTTCCACGTCGAAGCCGAAATGATCCCGATGAAGACTGGCCAACCCGTATATGTGTTCTACCCTGTTCCTGTAGCGCGCACACAGAATGGGAGCGTCGCTGAACCCGGGAATATGGATTAGCACTACCCACGCTCTCGTCGAGGACGATCCGATGGACTTTGTCGGATGACGCGGGTCCAAGGCCTCACTGAAGAGAACCACGCCTTTTTTGATCAAACCAAATTCGACAGCTCCATTGACAGGTAAGCCCCGGACTTATCGTTGGGCGTGCGACAGGTGTTCAAATTTCCGCGCTGACTCGTTGTGATCCGTATTTCCCTCCTGCCGAACATCCACCCTACAGGCTGGGCAAGAGTGAGCACTCTTGCTCAGAAGAACGAGGGGTCCGTTGTTAGGCTGGGGAAAGGACAAACGGATTTGAAGAGGAGAGATCCATGCCACTCAAGATGCACGCTGCAGTCGTCGAGCAATTCGGAAAACCATTGAAAGTCGTCGAATGGGACGTTCCCTCCCCCGGACCGGGTCAAATCCTGGTGAAAACAGAGGCCTGCGGAGTTTGCCACACCGATCTCCATGCGGCCCACGGCGACTGGCCCGTGAAGCCCAGCCTACCGTTCATTCCCGGTCACGAGGCCATCGGTTCGGTCGTTGCCGTGGGATCTGGCGTGACCATTGTGAAGGAAGGCGACCGGGTCGGGGTGCCTTGGCTCTACTCGGCGTGTGGTCAGTGCGAGTTCTGTTTGACTGGCTGGGAAACGGTGTGTGCTCAGGCGCAGTTCGGCGGCTACACCAGAAACGGCGGTTTTGCCGAATACCTCCTGGCCGATCCGAATTATGTTGCCCATATTCCTAACGGACTCACGGCTACGGACGCCGCACCGCTGATCTGCGCTGGAATCACGACCTATAAGGGGATCAAGGAAACCGCGGCGATGCCTGGCGAATGGATCGCTATCTCGGGAGCTGGCGGACTCGGTCACCTGGCCATCCAATATGCGAAGGCAATGGGATTACTCGTCTGCGCAATTGACATCGACGATGGCAAGCTGGCCCATGCCACGCGTCTCGGCGCCGATTTCGTGATCAATGCCAAGACTGGAGACCCGGCGGCCGCTGTAAAGAAGGCGACTGGCGGCGGAGCTCACGGTGTTCTGATTACGGCGCCTTCGCTCATCGCATTCAAGCAGGGCGTTGGCATGACCCGGAAGCGCGGCACCTGTGTTTTGGTCGGTCTGCCGCCAGGCGAATTCCCAGTCCCGCTCTTCGATGTGGTGGCGAACTGCATAACCATCCGCGGTTCGTTCGTCGGCACGCGCCAGGATATGGCCGAAGCCCTTGTCTTCGCTGTGAGAGGCAAGGTCAAGGCTGATATCGAGTTACAACCTCTATCTTCAATCAACCAAATCTTCGATCGCCTTGAGCACGGCGATGTGCCATCACGCGTGGTCCTCGACTTCGCGCCCGCTAAAACGAAGAACCCACACTCGAAACATGATGAGCATCTAGCAACCGCAGGCGTAGGTTCCGCAAGAACTTAGGGGAGTAGAAATGGCAGCACAACAAATGACCCTCCGTCGCGATCGCGCGATAACCAAAACAGCTACGCCAAGACTGGCATCGAGCGAGGAGACCTTTCTATCGATCTTAAGGCGGTCGCCGAGCTCATCGATGACAGAGCCGCGTCCATCTGAAAGCAAGTCGAACTTCTGGAGCACTGGGAATAGCATCCATCGCCCGGAGATCGCGGCGCTCGACATCTATTTCATAAAGGGGAAACATGCCTAACACCGGCGAGAGACGGGAAATCACCAAGCGCGTGAACGCGAAAGAAGCACAAATGGTTCAGCAGTCCAAGAAGCTGGTGTCCAGAACGCGAGAGATCACCGCCGACACAGACGCGAAGAACTTGGCGCGTACTAGCGGAACGAACAAGCAGAAATCTGCGGGCAGTCCGAAACCCACCTAACGCCAGCATTAACGTCACCAGCGATTCTGGACAAATCACAGCGCGGTCGCCACCTTTCCGGTAGAACATTGGGGCCTCTCTGCACGAGGCTCTTGTGAAATTGGCCCGGGTAGCAATCCATTCGTATTGGCTCTGTCCGGCCCGACCGTTCAAGTCATTGTGCATGGGGTCCGCAGCATGCTGCGTGGGCTGAAGAAAGCCGATGTGAAACATTCCGGGATATTCCTGCCCTGGAGACATGCTCTGGAGTCATGCGTTGAACCGTCCACTCCGCAAAAAGTACACTCGGTTGGTCCAGTCCACATCCCCGGCCTCGCGAGCGAGCGCAATCAGAGCCTGGACTAACCCTCCAATGTCTGCCGGCGAGATTGTCTTTTCATCGACAAAGATCACACCGCCATGGGATCGTGCTTCTTCTGCCCAGAGCTTTAGCAATGGGGGAATGGTCCTGCGATCGTAAGTGACCAGGGTCAACCCTTGCTTCGCCGCTTCTAACAAGCAGACGGAATCTTCCTTTCCAAGAAAGCTTCCACTCTCCCACTGCACCATCGGGTGGACAACTAGCGATCGATTCCGACGGTAAACGCCATTCGCTACTTTTAAGGAGATGTGCTCGTCTAGAAGCAGCTTGAGCATGTTAGCCCCGCTTGGTCTTTTTGGCGGCGAAGTCGACCGCTTGAGGAAGCATGCGTTTTAGGCTGTCGAAATCGGTCGAATCGTTCTCTGCTAGCAGCTCATTCACCTCCTCGGGAAATGCCTCCGAGTAGTTAAGAGCAGCTCGAACCTTCGCTTCGGGCCAATTTAGGTGCTTGGCCACGTCTTTGATATTTCCTTTGTAGCTTCGAAGAAGCAATATGACTTCCCATATCGCTAGCGAGCTTCCTTGGATATAGGCCTGTCTGCCTGCCGGTGAATCTCGAAAATCCAGGAAGGCAAATTCCGACCGCCTCAAGCCCTCCTCCACCAAGCGAGCACTAGCATCACTCGGTGTCCAGCCGTGCCGATTCGCCATGCGCTTCAAACGTCTTCCACTCTCCACGGGCAGGCGCATACTGAGCACTATTGAACGTGGTTGCTTCATCGATTTTCCTCTTCCTTGTAACTGTTGTAAGCATTGTATCATTTGAGAGGAAAAAGCACTGGGAGAGAACTTTTTGCGTTGGTCCAATCCTCTAGAGGTGAGCCGCTTGCACCTGCACTCTCCTTGAACTCTCCCCTTGCGCCTGAGTGGCCGTCAGCCGAGGTATTGCCGTGGGCCATGCATGGCCGGACTCAAGGCCAGATAGAGACGAGCGAGGTCTTGCTGAATGCGGGCGGAATGTAGGACCGCACCGGAGGCCCGGAAGGCACCGGATCGGGCAGAATCGTCGAGAGGTAATCGCGCACCGTGACTTGCAGCCGACGACAGCTTTCCACAACCGAGAGAATCGCCGCAACCCTCGGTACCGCAGCTGAGCGAGAACCTGCAGCAGTCGCGGCATTTGGTCGACTGGGCGATTCCATTGCCAGCTTTGCTCCGAAATTAGAAGTCGAGCCGGAGTGCCAACTGCCCAGTCCGATTTCCGGCGTTTTCCGCAGTCTGCGCGGATTGCAACACTCCAAACGTGGCCGGGTTGCTCACATCGGTCGCCGGAGGCGCATAATTCGTATGGTTGAGCAGGTTGGTAAAGGTGGCTTCGAAGCGCAGGTGCATGGTCTCTCGGATCGCCATCACCTTCGACAAACCTGCACTCACCGCGATGGTTCCAGGACCCTCCAAAATGCCAACGCCTGCATTTCCAATGCGCGCTGCACCGGCGGGCGTGGGCGCAAATGCATTGATGTTGAAATAGTTACTCGGCGTGCGATGAGCGGGAATCGGGTTGCCCACAATGTCGGGCCGAACGATCGCCCCATCTAATTCAGGGTCGGTGTTGGTCTGGTCGAACTGGGGACTGATCGTCGGAGTAAGGTACGGTCCGGTTTCGAGAAGCGTTATCGTGTTTAGGTTCCACCCGCCAAGAACTGCGTTTGCGAGATGAGACGAACTCGACCAGGATCGGCCTTGACCGAAAGGCAACTGATAGTTTCCTGTGAACAAAAAACGCTGACGTCGTGTTCCGGCGACATTGCCGCGATCCTCGCTGAGCGCAAAACGGTTCACCACGGCGAGTCCATAGGCAGTTTCGCCTCCAAATCCGATCGGCGCATCGCCTTGGGCATCGCTGAGGTTATGCGCCCAGGTGTAGTTAGCCACAAAGTTTAAGCCGTGGGTCATCCGGTGAGTGGCTTCCACCTCCATCGCTTGATAGTTCTGGCCCCCGTAATTTTCCGTGGAGTAGAGGACTGCCCAATTGTGGAACGGGGCTCGTGGGTCGACGAACGGGCTCGGAACATAGGGGAGCGCGCTCGGCGCAATCTGATTCAAATTCACGGTGGTATTCAACCGGTAAGAGTTCATGCCCACGTAGCTCACCCGCAGAGCGGTGCCAGAAGTTAGTTCCCGTTCGACGGTGACATTCCACTGTACCGATTGCGGATCGCGGTAACGGGGATCGGTAGCCTGTTCGAGCGTCCCGCCGCCTAACTCTACGAACTGGCTGGCGGCCATGGTCTGAGGGAACTGAATTAAAGGCACACCACTCGTAATTGAATTCTGGTAGGTGTGGACCGCCGCTTGCGGATTGCTTTCGTTATTATTCTGAAGCTGCCCCAGGTTCGTCACCGTAAAGATGCCAAAACCCGCCCGGATCACGGTTTTGTTATCGCCAAATGGGCGATAGGCCACGCCGATGCGAGGATCGAAATCACGCATATAATCCTGCCGCAGTCCCGCCGGCAGACCCTCCTGGGTGTTCAGCACCACATTGGTACAGGGCAGTGCCGTGTCACGATTCGGCAGGTTGCAGGCATTAAATGACTGCAGAAATGCGGGCGCTGTTCCAAGTCCATTCGCCAGGATGCTGTTGATGAGGATCGCGTTTGTCCGCGGATCGAAATTTGCCTGAATACCACGAGCATCCACGAAGGGAGGGAGAAACTCCCAGCGCAGGCCGGCGTTCACCGTGAGTCGGTTATTGACGTGCCATTCATCCTGCCCGTAGAAGCCGTACTGGGGACCACCCGCGTTGTCCATTGGACCGGTCACGGCAAAGTATGTGGTATCCGGGAGACCCTCTAAAAGGTCGCCAAAGGCATTGCCGGTGAATGTGCCTGTGAAGGTGAACAATCCGTAGTCGTCGGACGGTGTTTCGATTTCCGGAACTTCAAACCGAACCCAGCGAATGTCGGCCCCTGCGCGAAACGTGTGCTTGCCTTTGATATAGGTAACGTTATCGGTAATTTGCTTCGTGCTGGAGAGCGTGGGGCCCACGATATCCCGGCCGATCGGTTGAAAGCCGGTGCCGTCGGAGAAATTGATGCTGGGGAAGCCGCCGTTGGTGGGATGGGTCGACAGATCCACATCGAGCAGTCCCAATTGCGCGATCGCCGCCGCGCCTTCGATAGGGAAATAAGGAGCCAATAGAGTGCGTGTAAACCCGTAACGGAACTCGTTGAGCAGGTTGGGACGAATCGAGTAATTGTGGGAGATCAAGAAGCTTCTGTCGTGCTCGCTGTCCGTATCGTTCGGCAGCAGCGGATTCGCCACGTTGTACATCACATTTTTCCAGTTGAAGCGCGCATACACTTGCTGTTTCGTGTTGATCATCTGATCGATCCTCCCGTCGAACCCGTTCGTATCGGAAGGAATTGGCTGCAGGGCTTCATAGTTGAAGCTGCAGTTCGCGGTAAGCTGCGTCACACAATTAACATTCGGCAGCGGATAGTAGCCATTCAGCAGGGTTGTTGCGGTTGCATTGATGCCACTTGCGGGAAGGACTGGGCCTCCCATATCGCTAAGATTCCCATTTCGTTCATCGACCGTCGGAACCAGGTATTGCTCGGGCTGCGACGTCCTTTTCCGGTTGCCCTCATAGTCGAAGAAGAAGAATGTCTTATCCTTTCCGTTGTAGAGCTTCGGAATCGAAAGCGGACCGCCTACGCTTCCTCCGAACGTATTAAACCGCTTCGGGGCTTTCTCGGCGAAGTTCAGGACGTTAGCATCGAGAGCATCATTCTGAAGATACTCGAACAGGCTTCCATGAAAGCTGTTCGTTCCACCCTTGGTCGTGAAGGTCACATCGCCTACCTGTGAAAATTCAGCACTGTTGTTGAAGGCGGTGACCTTGAGCTCCGCGATGCCCTCGGAAGAAGGATACGGATTCGAGCCGGCGCTACTGGTCCAGACGTTCGCGGTCGAGATGCCGTCGACGGAATAGCCCACCATGTTTGCGGTTGCGCCACTCAGGGCAATATTTCCCTGGCTGTCGTATTGGACGTTCGCCGAGGTCGCCAAGGCCGCCAGGGGGCTGGTCGTGACCGCGCGGAAGTTCAAGGGTAACTGGCCGATTTGTGCAGTTTCCTTCGAATCACTAATCACTGCGTTCTCGGTATCGATTGCAACTGCCGTGTCCGAAACTTCTATCGTTTGAGATTGACTTTTGATTCCGAGACCGACATCGATCCTTAGCGTCTGTCGGGCGGTTAGTTCCGCGGAGGGAATCTGGAAGTCGGCAAAACCTTCGGCCTGAGCGGAAAGTGCATAGTTGCCGGGCTTGAGGTTCACGAATTCAAATGATCCGTTTTCGTCCGCTGTCGTCGAGTGCACGCTGTTATCTTCCAAACTCCGGATCTTGACTCTCGCTCCGGGCACAACTGCTTGCGTTGTGTCACGCACCGTGCCAACAATACTGCCAAACGTTGACTGGCCCACGGCCGAGCAACCCATCAATACAATTGCCAGGGCCACACCTGCGAACTTGCCACGCATCTCTTCCTCCGCTTGAGGGTCCGTTCGTTATCAGCTTTCGCTGGGACGAGCCTCTCTGCATGAACGACTCTATTTGGAGCTGGATGAGGCAGGCATGAGGGGTCCATAAAATCTTCGTAAAGGCGGATCGTTCACATTCAAAAATGGAGGCGTGTGCGACCCGCGGGACGGGTCACGGGCGAACGTCTATGTTTCGGGGGCGGACGGTACCCGGCAGTCTCTGTATTGATTATGCTGACGACGCAGTTGGATCGAAGCGATAGATGACCCAAGGTTCAGTCTGAAGGTAGTGCTTCCCATGCCCTGCGGCGTCAAGCTTCTTGCGGAGGGAGATTAAGGTTCTCAAGAACATGGGTTGCCGAAGCTGATTTGCCGTAGAACTTGTTGCCACCACGGTTTGTGGTGTAACTAAGCTTCGTGGGTGGCTAGCCAGGAATACGAGAACATCGAATTCTTCTGAAGTCAGTCGGAGTTCCTGATCGCGCAAAGTCACGCTCCGCTCGTCGAGGTCGATCTTAAAGTCGCCGAATCGGATCCTCCCTGTCAACGAAGTCCTTTCCTTCGCCGGGTCTTGCGCCGATCCTTTGTCACAGGTCTGGGCAAATAGTTGCCGTAGACTCCAGTTCCTATTCATTTGAATTTCTCTTTTCGTGGTTCCTGACTGCAAATACCAAATACCGACCTTAGCAGCCCCATTCCGCCTCACCTGGCTTCGCGAAATAACGCCTCGCGTTTTTTCGCTCTCCGAGCATCTCGGTCAAATCAAGCAATGTCAAACGGGCGGCAGCGACAAGACGACTTTTTTCCTGGTCCGAAATTTCCTCCCATGCTTCAGTGTCGAGCCCACTCGCACAGTTGTGGTCTGCCCGAAGGGCACGCTCATAGTGGTAGAAGCGTTCTGCCAATTGTTCCGCGGATACTTCTTGGATCGACATCAAATCCCCCTTTCTCGATTCTGCAACTGTACTCAACCAGTTCATTGGATACGAAAAGCCATAAGGTTCGAATAATTGATTCATAAATTCTTCGTAAAGTGGAAGCAAGTGCTTGGCAATTAAGCACATCAGGGCAAAGACAGCTGGGTTGTAGAACGAGACTTTTGGTTGTTGCATGCGAAATGTCCTGCAAGTGTGGCTGGCTCCGACCAGGCGTTGCTCGCAGGGCCTGTTGCCCCTTAATCCCCAATGCCCTCTGTTTCCTTGAATCGGTAGCCGATGTATGAGTCGGTGAGGATGTATTCAGGGCTTGAAGGATCGTCCTCTAGTTTTTGGCGCAGCTGGCGCACGAATGTGCGGAGGTACTCGACCTCGTTTCCATATTCAGTGCCCCACACAGAAGTGAGCAGGCGTGCATGCGTCTGAGGCTTGCCAGCGCGCAACATGAGGCAGCGCAGTAGCTCGAATTCCTTCGGCGTGAGATGGATAATCTCGCCTGCTTTTCGCACCAGCCGACGCTCGGAGTCGAGTTCGATGTCACCAATGGTGATCACCGTGTCCTGATCCCGTTGTGTCGCATGGGATCGTCGAACCGCGGCGCGAACGCGGGCCATCAGCTCGCCTACGTGAAAGGGTTTGGTGATATAGTCATCGGCTCCGGCATCTAACGCCTCAATCTTGTCCTCCTCATCGTCCCGGACCGTCAGCATCAGGATAGGAAGCCCCGGGGACAGTCGGCGGATCGCACGACACGCTTCGATACCCCCCATCCCTGGCATATTGATATCCAGTAGAGCCGCATCGTAGCGTTCTGAGCGGACAAACGACACCGCCTGCTCCCCTCCCGACGCTTGCTCAATATCAAAACCGAGTGTGCTCAATGTCGCGTGAAGTGCTCGACGAATCGAGGACTCATCATCGACTACGAGAACTTTACTTTGCGGTAGGCTCATGTTCTCTCCTTTCCACCGCCGGAAGAGACAGATAAAATGTGGTGCCTGTCTCGCTTTCACTGCTTACCCAAAGATTCCCTTGGTGTGCTTCTGCTGTTTTCTTGGCGATCGATAAACCTATTCCGCTGCCCGAAGCTCGATGTTTTGCCGACGAGCTCCGGTAGAAGCGTTCAAAAATAAGCTCGCGGTCTTTTGGGTCAATTACGGAACCCTCGTTATGAACGGAAATCAAGACCTTATTGTCCCGCTCTTGGGCACACACAATTATGGGAGAATCGCTACTCGAGTACTTTGCAGCGTTCACTATGAGTTCAGTAATAGTCATGGCGAGCAACTCGCGGTCGGCAGAAATCGCCAGAGTTTTGATCGCGCTGCACAGTTGAACAGAGTGTCCGCAAAGTTGCGTGGAGCATTCATCAACTATTTCACCGATCAACCGGGGGATTTCCACTTGCTCACGCCGTAGCCGTATCTCTGCCGATTCCAGCTTCGCCATTCGGAGGAGGTGGGTGGTTAGCGCACTAAGCCGGGTGGAATGTTGGTCCATCAGCTCGACCAACTCGGCCTCTGCTGGGCTGAGAGTTTTCATTTCTAAAAGTCCCGAAGTGCAGGTGCTAATAACAGTGAGCGGAGTCTTGAATGCATGCGCTAGCCCATCGAGGACGGCGGTCCGAAGTTGCTCAGTCTGACGCGCGGCCTCCGCGCGACTTTCTTTGGCGAGCGAACGGGCTCGCTCAAGAGCAGTTGCTGTGAGGGAGGCGATGGAGTCAACGATAAGCGGAGTCAAATCGGCTCCAGAAAGCACTATCGCACCAATCGGAGTCGACCCTAACCGGAGAACGCGTTGCCATCTGAACAGCTCCCGATCGTCATGATTCGTATTTCGGAAATAAGTACTGCGAGCCAATTCCTCATCTTCTTTCGTGCAAGTTCCGGCGGTGTCCAATCGGGCAACGCCGGCGTCGAAAAGCACAACGGCATCGACTCCAATGTTTTTCTCGATGAGACATGCGATTTGCGGTCCGGGAGGCTCTTGCCGAGTGAGGGACAGGATGCTGCGGCTAAGCTCATAGAGTTGTTCAGTGTTGCCACGCTGCAAAACTGCCTGTCGCATCTGCCTCTGCACCTGAACGGAAAGGCGACTTACAATCAGCGCAGTGAATTCAAATGATGCCAGGGCTACCCAGTTCTGAGGATCGGCAACATGAAAACTGTGGATCGGCGGAGCAAAGAAATAATCCAAACATGCGATAGCCGCTACGGACGAACCGGTAGCTTCCCAGAATCCGAATCTCAATGCTGTCAGTACAACAATCAGCAGATCGATCGAACCCGCTGTCGAAAGATTGAAGTGCAATCGGAATCCACAATAGCTTAGAAACAGGGCCGCCGCAGGTCCTGCTACGAGGCCTACCACTGTTCCCATTACGGGCCGAAACGTTTTCTTTCTTCTAGCGAAAGTCCTGAGCGGGCGAACTGTATTGAACAGCACAAGATGCCTTTTGCGTTGCTTGCCTGTGTCGGCAAGGGGAACAGAGCCAGCCGGCTGGCATAAGATGCCGACCGCTCGTAACGCACTGTTCCCTGGATGCGCTTTTCTTTAGACAACATATCGCCGAAGACATAAAGAGGGCATGAAGACTTTGTAAGAATGCCATAAGCGAACTCGCCCGGGATCGAGATCGAGCCGAGCGCTATGGCATCGAGATGATCGCCCGCATCGTGGAGAGCGTCGGACGCCGACGCAGGAGGGCGCCCTCTGCGGCGCTACCGCGGACGTTGGCGAGTCGAACGACTGTTTGCCTGGCTCCATCATTTTCGTCAGCTGGTGATCCGCTGGAAACACCATGTCGAGAACTTCTTCGGTGTGGTGCGTCTCGGTTGCATAACAAATCTTGCTCGGGCAATCATGCAGCAGCCTACTCGTAGCGCAACGCCACCATAGGATCGACCTTGGCGGCACGGCGGGCCGGGATGTAACACGCCGCGAGCGCGACCATTGTTAGCAGCACGGAGACTCCGGCAAAGGTAGGTGTATCGGTAGCACCGACTCCGTACAGCAGACTCGCCATAAACCTGGTGAGACCCCAGGCAGCGGCCAGTCCAATTGCAACCCCGAGCCCGGCGAGTTTTCCGCCTCCACCCAAAATCAGAAACAAAATGTCCCGCTGGTGTGCTCCCAGCGCCATGCGGATGCCGATCTCGTTCGTGCGTTGGCCGACAACATAGGAAATCACTCCATAAATTCCCACGCTCGCAAGCAAGAGTGCCAGCATTGCAAACGCTACGAGCAGGATCATTGAGAACCGCCGCGAGGCCATGGAGTCGGAAATAAGTGAGTCCATCGTTTGCGTGCCGAAGATGGCCTGCTCTTTGCTCATCTGAGCGTTGGTGTGCCGGATGGAATCGAGAAGTCGGGGCGAGTTTCCTTCCGATCGCACCACCACGGACGAGGCCGACGGAGCCATCGCGATAAAATCGTCCGACATCTGCATGCAAGGGATATAAAGGTCAGATCGGAGCGATTGCTGATCATCAGTGGCTAGGCCCCACTGCTTGACGTGCCCAACCACTCCGACGATCTCCGCTAGTTGATTGGACATGGCCAAGTTAATGCGCTTGCCGATGGGATTCTTGTTGGAGAAATATTTCTGGGCGAAGACCTCATCGACCACGACCACGAGTGGGGAATGTTCATTATCTTGTGCGGTAAAGAACCGGCCGCGCAGCAGGGGGATGCCCATTGCTTTCAGGTAGCCGGGTTCGACGATGTAGTCGATGCCCCAGTTCATGTCGTTTTCGTTTGCGGGCTTGGGCTGCCCCTCCAGCCAGAAAAGTTGTTCGTCATCGCCACTGAATGGAACTGCGCCCCAGGTCTGGGAAACCGCCTGGATGCCTGGAACGGAGGCGAGTTTGTCATCGAACTCACGGAAGGCAGCGCGGATCGCATCCGGTTTTGCACGCATCATGGCGGGCGGGAGCGAAAGCCCAAACGTGAGCACATTGTGCGGATTGAAACCCGGATCAACGCTCCACAGCGTCGCCAGACTGCGGATGGTCAATCCCGCGCCGATAAGCAGCACGACAGCCAGTGCCATCTCGGCGACCACGAATACACTCTGCATGCGATGGCGGGTTCCACTGACTCCCCGGCCACCTTGCTTGAGCGTTTCGTGGAGATCCGATTGCGATGTTTTGAGCGCAGGCGTGAGACCGAAGAGAACACCTGCTACCAAAGAGATTCCGAGAGTAAAGATCAGCACGTGGGTATCGAGTCCGACTTGCTCGGCGCGAGGCAAAGCCGCCGGCAGCACCCCAAGCGCCGCACGTGTCCCCCAGCCCGCCAGGAGCAAACCCAGTCCCCCACCGGCCAGAGCAATCAGAACGCTCTCCGTAAGCAACTGGCGAATTACTCGCCCCTGGCTTGCGCCGAGCGCTGCGCGGACTGCAAATTCGCGCGTCCGGCTGGTTGCTCGTGCTAACAACAAATTAGCGACGTTCACGCAGGCAATCAGAAGCACAAAGCCAACCGCGGCCAGAAGCACGAGCAGCTGAGGCCGGACATGACCGATGATCTGCTCCTTGAGCGGCGTGAGCTTGGCGGTGATGCCTTTATCTGCATCCGGAAAGGCTTCCGCGAGACTGCGTGTGACCCCTTCCATGTCGGCCCGCGCTTGTTCAATGGTCACGCCGGGCTTGAGCCGGCCGATACCATGGAACCCCAGCCCAGCACCGCGTTTAAGCAGCAGCGGATTGCTCCACTGACCGATGGGCGCATAGACCTGACTGTCTTGGAAGCCCGGAATAACCAGGTGAAAGTCCGCGGGAATCACTCCCACGATGGTGTAGTCTCTTGCGTCGAGAGTGATGTTCTTCCCCAGAATGTCGGGCACCGAGCTGAATTTGCGTCGCCACAATCCCGCACTGATGAGCGCGACGGCGCCAGCGCCGACCCGCTCCTCATCCTCGGCAAAAGTGCGTCCGATCACCGGCTTCACACCCAGCACCGAGAAAAAATCCGAGGAGACAAACTCTCCACTCACCTGTTCAGCGTCGCCGATACCAGTCAGGCTGAAGGCGGATGTTCGAGCCAGAGCTAGAGAAGAAAATGTGTGGTTATCTCTCTGCCAATCGCGAAAGTTGGGATAGGAGACTGAACCACCCTCGAAGTTTGGTTTGTTCTCATGTAGCGTCACCAACTGATCGGGGCGAGGAAAAGTCAGCGGGCTTAACAATACGCCATTGATTACGGAGAACAGTGCCGTGTTTGCACCGATGCCGAGCGCCAGAGTCGCGACTGCTACCGCCGTGAAGCCGGGACTCTTCACCAGCATACGCAAGCCATAGCGCAGATCCTGAAACAGAGTCTCGATCATTAGCCTCCCGGTCTCACTCGGAGCGCAATGGCATCAGGGGATCGACTTCCCGGCGCGGCGGCCCGAAATGTAACTTGGAACGACAACTGGCGACGCTCGACAGCAACGCAACGGTGACAAGAGATCAGGCGAGCCTGTAGAAGCAAACCACTGACCAAATCTATTCAGAGGTAACCCAATGATTGTAAAAGAACAATCGAACGCCAGTGCGCGTACAAAGTGGATCATTCTGTCCGCCTAAGGATATCTCTGTCCGAAAGCGAACAGCGACAATCGCGCCCCCGAGGGTTTATGACTTTCCGAAGTTGCCGACAATTTTCGAAGAATCGTGGACAAGTGCAAATGAGAGCTGCAAGACTAACGGTGGATTGGAATTAGGCCGAAGGGGCCTACTATCTGGAATATGATCCCAACCGCGGGGCTGCTGTAAACGAACGGAGCGTTTCTGGCATTAACGCAGGATACCGATATTTGCGTCAAAACCCGTGAACTGCGGTCTTCGCGCCGGTGGACCGGGGGACTTCTGGTGCTTCTGCCGCTGACGGCCATAATATCGGTCCAATTCGTGAGCGTCGTGAACGCCGCGATTGTCGGAGATCTACCGCGTTCCGCGGAGTCCTTTGGCGCCATCCCGCTTTCCTCTTGCAAATTGTCAGGCGTCCCAGAACCAGCCCGATGCGGTGTGCTCGAAGTCCCGGAGAATCCCAATCGGCCGGCCGTGCGTCAGCTCAGAATCAGCGTGGCCGTAATTCCGGCGATCAGTGGGCACCCTCGTCCGGACCCGATTGCCGTGTTGATGGGCGGCCCGGGCGAAAACGCGATTAGCTCGGCCGAGATATACGCCAGAAAATTCGCACCGTTGCGCCCGTAAATTCAGTGACGGTCACTTCGCGATCGGAGTTTATCGCAGACTAGGTGTCAGAATCGTCAGGTCGCCGACCTGCTCCCTCTTAATCGTACCCCCGAGTCGGGCATGATCCATCATCCAGACCTCGGGAATGATTTCACCGACGAGCTGTCCATGACAGAAAAGTCGCACCAGAGAACTCTCGGAAACCACGATACCCACTGTCCCGGTAACAGCGCTCATGTTGGCGGCGGCAATGTGACGGCTGCCGAGTCCCAGCGGCACGTCGACTTGTGCGGCTACAGCATCGAGGTAGCGGCACGCGGAGAGGAAAATTCCTTCGCGGCTCACCACGAATGCACCGTCCAGTTGCGCCAATTCTTTGATAGTTCCGCGGAGATTGAGGTCGGCGACGTGGAGTGACGACTTGGGATGCCCAGACAACGGATCCAAAATCAACGTTCTGGATCTTGCGAGCACGGCATTTTCATCCCCAAGTGTAAACAGCGTGCCTACGCGTCGTCCCTCGCGACCTTCGCGAGCAATTTCGACTGCGAGCCCAATCAGAGACTCGAGAACGTCAGGATCATATTCCGTGACTTGGCAGAGAATGCTCTCAAACATCCATCAAATCCCATCTCTTCGGGTAGACGCCACCTACTACAGCGGGATGCACTCTGTTTTGGATGAAGGGATCACCAAGAAGATTCAGGAGCTCTCAATGACAAGTGTAGGAACGGCAGCTGAAACTGCCAGGGGTACGAGTTTTCGGCAAACAGCGTGATGATTGACGAAATCGGGCCTGCTTTCGTCAATCTGGCATGATGCGGGAAGGAGCGTCCTTGAGCGAAAAAACGCGTAATGGGAACGCGACTGAAAACCCTAATTCAATCGCCTCCAATCGGAGAGGTAAGCGCCGTCCGCGAGGTACATGACGACCTCGGGGCTGTTGCGAGAGAGCATCGCCAGGATTCTTCCGAAGGCTCCTATGACCATTTCCTGGATGAAGTAATAGGTCTGGCCGGCTTCGAGATCCATCTCAAATCCATTCGCATTTTCAGACTGTGAAATGAGCGAATATTTTCCCGGATCGACGTAGGCGATGCTATACGTACCCATCTCGTTTACCGCGATGACCTTGCCATTGGCATGCAGCCTGAACTCGCCCCCATGCCCGGTGGCGCGTGCAGTCAGCGGGGGACAGACGACAACAATGGTTGCCTTATCTGACTTCACCTCAGGCAATGGATGAGCCGTCCGGTCAAGCTTGATCGAATACTTGGACTTCCAATCCGGGATACGGCTCTTGTCCATCTCACCCTCCTTGTCGACAATCGACTCCCCCTTTTCGCGATAATTCGCAATCGTCACGCGTTCGCCAAACAGACTTTGGCACTTGGCGGTTGCCTTATCGTAAATGGCTCTCGGCAGGACCAGCAGTACCTTCTCCGAATGGTCCCCTTGACGGTACTCCAGGTAGAGCCAGCGATCATGTACATGAACGCTCGCAATCCACGTGGCCCCGTGCGTATCCGTATCGAAGACAACCTTCGTGATGTCGGAATATGGAATGGCGAACTGATCGCCTGCACCACTGCGAAATGTCAGTTTCTGACCGTCATCTTCAAAGCTGAGTACGCCGATCTTATCCACCAGCTCCCGCTTTTCCGCGCTCTTGTGTCGGCGAATTTTGACGCCCTCGAACTTGGTATCTTCTGAAAAGAGCAAAGAGATGCTGAGGAACAAGAAAATGGCCAGATACGTCGCCTTTGACATGCGCCGCCCTCTCTGCGGTCTAACTCGGAATTCCCCATCGAACCCGTAAAACGGCACCCCAGTACACCCCTGGAAATTGGCAGACTGATGAAAAATCGCCATTGAACTCGTAACCCAACAGTTACAAGTGTAATCGCCTTGGTTACAACAATTGAGGGATCGACGGTTCCCAATTTACCAGATTACTTTCAAACGGGATTACGTCAAACGACTCGGGACAATTA
>Ga0209530_1000131_pt1 | contig 65574 bp, 57 predicted proteins | sample BlaSpr_A8_Ref_O1_FD_187987 | JGI IMG/M metagenome (GOLD analysis project Ga0209530, IMG submission 187987) | Forest soil microbial communities from Thunder Bay, Ontario, Canada - Black Spruce, Ontario site 2_A8_Ref_O1 (SPAdes) (version 2) | ecosystem: Environmental > Terrestrial > Soil > Boreal...
GCGGGGCGGGTGCGCGTCCTGGCACGCGGGGCGGGTGCGCGTCCTGGCACGCGGGGCGGGTGCGCGTCTCTAATCCGTCGGCACCGTAACGGTGATCAAGGCGCCGTCTCCCACATTGAGCAGGCAGCGACCGGGGCGGGATGGCTGCCCGAGCACGCTGTGCGTAAGCCGGACCCCGACCAGATCTCCCTCGGGCAGCGTTGACGGCGCGGTAAGGCAGCCGCGCCGAGCCCGCTTGGCGTCTACCTGCCACCCACCGAACCCGAGGCCGATATTGTCCGCGTCGCCCGCCAGGACCAGCGCGCGCCCGGAGTCAGCGCCGAACCCGATCAGCCGGCTGAGCTCGCCCGAGGCGTCGCAGTCGCGGAGCAGTTCCGCGTCATCGATCATCACGACGGCGGGTCCGCTTACCGACGCCAGCGCCGCGGTGAGTTCCTCCTCGCCCAGGTCCGCCTGACCCGAGAAGACGACGGCCGCGGACTCCAGTGAGCGCAGCGGCGAGGGCCGCGGTGTCACCAGGATCAGCGATGCCCCGCCCGCCAGGAACGACCGCGCCATCGACAGCAGGATCGTCGACCGCCCCGATTTCGCCGGCCCGGCGACGGTGAAGCACGGCACCCCGGCGCCCAGATCGGGCCCGAGACCGGTCAGCCTGTCACCGCCCACCCCGACCAGCCCCCACAGCGGCCCGGCCGAGGCCGGCCGCGCCGCCCAGGCGTCCGCGAACGACACCCGCGCCGGCAGCACGTCCACCCGAAACGGCCGCAGCGAGACCCCCGAGTCCCGCGCCGCGCAGGAGGCGGCGATGGATCGCAGCGCCGTGGCCTGCCCCTGACCTGACGGGTCCGGTCCGAGCAGGGCTACCTGCACTTCCACGCCAGAGCCCGCGCGGAACGCACGTCCCGGCGCGATGTCATCAGGCATCTCGCGCGGCCGCAGCCCGATCAGGCCGTAGTCGTCCTTCTCTGCGAGCTTGAACGCCAGCTTCTCCTCGCACATCGCCGAGATCCGGCCGGCCAGCAGCGACCGGTCGCCGGTCATCACCAGGTGCATGCCGGCGCTGGCCCCCTCGCTGAGAATCCGGGTGATTACGTCGGTGAGGCTGCCATGATCCACTTCGCCGAGCGTGGTGGTGAATCCTTCCCAGCGGTCGAGCAGAACGACGACATGCGGCAGCCGCTCGCCGTCAGGCGTCCCGGCCCGCTGCTCGGTGATGTCCGCGAACCCGCCCTCGGCGAGCAGTTCCTGGCGCCTGCTCAGCTCGGCCGCCAGCCTTCCAAGCAGCCGGACGGCGCGCTCTGTCTCGGTGCGGGTCACCACGGCGCCGCAGTGCGGCAGGTCGGTCAGTGCCCGCAGCGCGCCGTTGCCGCAGTCGATCCCGTACAGGTGCACGTCCGCGCAGCTGTGCGATAGCGCGAGCGCACCGGCGATGGTGCGCAGCAGCTGCGATCGCCCGCTGTGCGGCGCCCCCGCCGCCATGAGATGGCTGAAGGTGTCCAGGCGCAGCGCCGTCGGGCGCTGCTGCTGGAACACGGGCAGGTCTTCTAGCCCGAATGTGCAGCTCCCGGCGGCCTGCAAGCTGCCTGCGGCCGGCATCAGCTCGCTGAGCAGCAGCGTGCCAGGCAGCGGCGGAAGCCACGGACTGTGCGGGCCGGGGATGCGCAGCCCGCGGGCGGCCCCCTGGATGGCCTCGACGAGAACCTTGAGGTCGGTGATCTCCTCGCTGGCCCGCTGCCTGGCGGCAGGCCTGCCCGGCTCCGGCCTGCCCAGGTCCTGCCATCCGACGGCGGCCAGCCACGGCCGGGCCGGCACCGGTATCGCGGCGGCACCTGGCCGGCGTCCGCCGACCCGCCCGGCCTGGAACGGCACCAGGGATGTGTGCCCGAGCCGGACGTAGGCACGCCCGGGGGTGGACTTGCTGATGTAGGCCGCCTCCGGCGCGTCGATGACGTCGGCGCTCTCGGCTGGGTCGGTGACCCGGAGCGCGATGCGCAGGTTGGTGTTGGCGCGGATGTCCTGCGATACGACGCCCGAAGGCCGCTGCGTCGCGAGAATGAGGTGGATGCCCAGCGAGCGGCCCCGCTGGGCGATGTTAACCAGCCCCGTGACGAAGTCCGGCAGGTCCCGCGCCATCGACGCGAACTCGTCGATGACGATGACCAGGCGAGGCATCGGCACGCCGCGCGTTCTTTCCTGTACGAGCTGGTAGTCCTCGATGTCCTTGGCGTCGGCGGCGGCCAGGATGTGCTCGCGCCTGGTCAGCTCGGCTGACAGGGACACGAGGGCCCGCTCGACCAGGTGCGGGTCCAGGTCGGTGACCATGCCGACCGTGTGCGGAAGCCGCACGCACTCGGAGAACGCGCTGCCGCCCTTGTAGTCGACGAGCACGAACGTCATCTCGTCGGGCCGGTTGGCGACCGCGAGCGAGGCGACGAGCGACTGAAGCAGCTCGGACTTCCCGGACCCCGTCGTGCCGGCGATGAGCCCGTGCGGGCCGTCCTTCCTTATGTCGATCCCGAACGGCCCGTCGTAGGACTCGCCGATCACCGCCAGCGTGGACCGGCCACCGCCCGCCCACCGGGCCGTGATTGCCTCGGCCCTCAGCGGCTCGAGGCGGAGCACGTCGAGCAGCCGGGCGGAGTCGGGCAGCCCAGCGGTCTCGTCGTCGTGGCTGACGTCCCTGACCGGGGCGATGGACCTGGCTAGCCGCGTGCACCAGCCGGGGTTGACCCCGTCCGGGCGGACCTGCCGGACGGCGGGGGCCATCGTCTGCTGGACGCGCAGGCCGTCGGGCTCGACGACCACGACCGCCTGGCACTCGGCGGGCAGCAGCCGCTCGTCAGCGTCCAGGCACAACGCGTACACGCCGACCGGCGGACCCTCGCGCAGCAGCTGGATGGACCCGGGCAGCGACCGGAGCTTGCGGGACCCATCGAAGACCACGACGATGTCCGGCCGGAACAGGCCTTGCTGCTGGCCGGACTGGCGCAGAGCCTTCTGGCGCTCGGCGATGAGCGCGAGCAGTTCGGCGATCCTCGCGGCGACGGATTCCGCGTCGTTGCCGATGAGCGCGGCCCCCCCTCGGCCCCCGGTCGGCCTGCAGTGGGGCAGCCAGCGCATCCACTCCCAGCACACCTTGCCCGAGGAATCGGTGAGCAGGCAGATCTGCAGGTCGTTGGGGCTGTGCAGGGCGGAGAGCTGGGCGACGAGCCAGCGGCCCACCGCGCGCGGGGTGTCACCGGGACCGGCGGCACCGAGCACGCCCCGTTCGGTCAGCGGGACCGTTACCGGCGCGTCCGGGATCAGCCGGAACACCTGCCTGCGGTGCTCGTCCTGCTCGGGATCCGTCAGTTCCACCGCTGACGGCAGGTCGGCGGTCCCCACTCGCAGCAGCAGGTAGTCGGGGTCGGTGCGACGCCGTTCCCACAGCCGCCGCCGCGGGCCTGAGGCGATCGACAGCACGGTGGCCGGGTCGGGGCAGGCATCCCGGCGAGTGATCCGCTCGGCCTCAAGCGCGTCAGCCACGTCGCGTTCGATCCGCGCCTTGTGCTCGCGGTACTCGGCCAGCCGCTGAGCGTGTGACTTGCGGCCCTGCCTGCGATCCGTCACATAGGTGCCGAGCAGCATGACCGGGGTGAGGCCCGCCATGGCCAGCATGTAGATCTGGTGCAGGAAGTAGGCCATCCCCACGCCCATGACCAGCGGGACGACCGCCATCAGCAGGGGGATGGGGCGGCGTTCGGCCTCGCCCGGCGGGTTCGGCAGCTGGAATCTGGTGATCCGCTCGGGCGGGAGCAGCCGCGGCGGCCGGTTGAAGTCGATGCCGCTGCCGTCCGGCGAGGGGTGCAGGGCGGCGTCGGGCCGCTCGTAGGCGGCGAGCGCGAGCAGCGTGCCGCCGACGGCGATCTGCTGGCCGGGCCGCCACGGCACGGCGGCGGTGAGCGGCTCCCGGTCCAGCGTCGCCTTCACGCCTTCGTAGGCGGCGACCCGGCAGTTACCCTGCGGGTCGACGGTGATCCGCAGCGCATACCCGGGAATCGCGGGGTCTGGGATCCGGACGGCGGTGGCCGGGCCGCCGCCGATGTCGGCCTCGCCGGGGCCGAGCCGGTGGATCGAGCCGCCGCCCGGTCCGCCGATCACCCGGATCTCGGCCAGGCCGGTGGGCTCCGGGTTCACGCAGCCCTCGGGACTGCCGAGGCTGATGACGGAGCCGTCCCTGATCGGGGATTCCGCAAGGGTCAGCTGCGGCGAGATCCGCTGGTAGTTCACGAACAGCGGGATGGTCTGTGGTTCGGTGTAGGTGGCGGTAGGAGACGTTGCCAGCGAGCCCTGCGGGCGCGGGGCCGGGGGCTGGAGCACCCGCGTGCCCGCCGGGCCCGTGCCGGGCTGGGCAGCATATGCCGCAGGCGCACGGCCCCCGAACATGAAGTGCTCGAGTCCGGCCGCGAGCTCCGCGACCGAGGTCGCGGGATCGGCGTCGAGCACCACATCCGCCGCATGCCGCTCTGCCGGTGACACGACGGTCAGCGCGAGCCGCATGTTCATCCCTTTCCGTATTCGTCCAGCCCGCGGGCCCCCACGCGGGCATGGGCCGCTGACCACCTTCTGGAGTGGTCAGCGGCCCATCGGCCAGCCTCGGAGCTACTTGAGCGCGGAAGCGAGCTGGGTATCCGTCTCCTGGAACGCCTTCGCTGCCGCGTCGAGGTACTGGCCCATCCCGTTCAGGCCGGCGATCATCTTGGTGGCGCCGGAGTTGAACTCCTCGTATGACGCCTGGAACTGCTTGCTGGAGCTGTCGGTTATGTAGCCGCTGACGACGAGGTTGTCGATCAGCTTCTTGAGCCTGATCAGGTCGCTGTTGATCTGCTGCTCACCCGCGCGCAGCTGGCTGGCGGCTGACTGCATGTCGCCGTACGTGACGTTGAGGTTCGGCACTGTGGGCTTCCTTTCTCGGTTCGTTACTGGCTGTTGCTGACGCCACCCGGGTGGGCGGCCTAGCGTGCGAGCACGGCCGGGAAGCCGGAAATGGTTTACCCGCTGCCCCGTGCTGGATGCTGCCTCCCGTATGCGAGACATATCCTACTTTTAGAGGATTTCAGTGAGGCGAACGGTCCCGCAACCGCTTCTGGCGAATGCCGCCCAGCAAGTACAGGGCGTAACCGGTGCCTACCCACTCTTCATGATCGTGGGTACTAACGACCAGATACTGGTCACCTCTACCCACGATCATGAAGATGTGGCCGCGCTGGCGGCGCGGACTAGGGCCGCGACGGCCGGGGATGTGCTGTGGGCGGGCCAGGCGAGCAGCAGGGTGCTGGGCGGGATGTCTGTCACCCGGACGCTTACCAGATCCTCGCGCAGCGGCGTGGTCAGCCACCTGGGCAGCACGGCGATCTTCTGCCCGAGGGCGATGAGCTGCATCAGCTCGCTGAGGGAGCCGACCCCTGGTTGGTCCGTGCGCCGGTGGATCTCCTCATCGCGGAGATCCACCATGCGCACGCTGGCCCGGCCCGCGAGGGGATGAGAGGCGGGCAGCACCGCCATCGGCGGTTCGGTGAGCAGTAGTTCGGTATCGAATCCCCGCAGGTCATCGAAGTCGTGCAGCAGCGCGGCGTCGGCGTGCCCGTCGCGCAGCAGCTGCGCATGATCGGCACCGAACACCACCCGCACCGGCAGCGACTGCGGTTCACGCTCGTAGGCGGCGAGGATGGCCGGCAGCAGGCCCGCGTCGCCGCCGGCCTTCATCGCCAGGATCAGGCCGGGGGCGCGGTCGCCCGCGCGCAGCGTCCGCAGGGCGGCCGCGGACACGGCGTCCAGCGCGTAGCGGGCCTCGCTGGCGAGCACTCGCCCGGCCGGGGTCAGCGTGACCGTGCGGCTTCCCCGGTCGAGCAGCTTGACGTCGAGGCGGCGCTCCAGCTGCCGGATCGCCTTGGACAGCGCGGGCTGGGCAATCCCCAGTCCGGCGGCGGCCCGGGTGAAGTGCAGCTCGTCAGCCACCGCCAGGAAATAGGCCAGCTCACGGGTCTCCAGCCGGTCCATAACCTCAGGTTATCAATCGCGGCCCACCAGGTCTTGGACTTGCCGTGGGCACCGGTGGTGGAGTGAAGGCATGTCATCAGTTGCCATTGTGGGGGCCGGACCAGGTCTCGGCCTTTCCACCGCCAAGGTCTTTGGCGGTCACGGTTTCGACGTCGCCCTGATCGCCCGCAACGAGAAGGAGCTCGACGGGTTCACCACATCGCTCGAAGCCGGCGGCGTCAAGGCCGCCGGCTTCGCCGCCGATGCCGCCGACCAGACCGCGCTGGCCTCGGCTATGGAGCGAGCCGCGGCGCGCTTCGGCGGAATCGAGGTTCTCGTATTCTCGGTAGGGCCTTCGGGCATCATCCCGGCCCTGGATGTGACCGTGGAGAACCTGCGGCCGGGGATCGAGGCCGTCTGCTACGGCGCGGTCACCGCGACCCGGGCGGTGCTGCCCGCCATGCTCGCCAGCGGTAGCGGGACACTGCTGTTCACCACGGGCGGCAGCTCGGTGACCCCGGTGCCGATGTTCGGCAACGGGGGGCTCACCGGCGCCGCCCTGCGCAACTGGGCACTCACCCTCAACCGTTCCCTGGCCGGCCAGGGCGTCTACGCCGGTCATGTCGCCATCGGTGCGTGGCTCGCCGGAACCCCCGGCCCCGCTGACGTACCCAGGCTTGAACCGGATGACGTCGCGCGCATCTACTGGGACATGCACACCGCCCGCGACCGGGCCGAATACGTAGTCACAGCCTGACCGCGATCATGAAATCTAGAAGGCGGAGGGAAAGGCGACCATGGCGCTGGCGGCGGCGATGCTGGCGACGCCGCAGAATGCGAAGCTCAGCGGCATCTGGCGCTTCAATACCGGGAACAGGGCGACGAGGCCCCAGGCGATCAGGATTCCTATGCCGGCCTGCACCGCGCTCGACAGTGTCTGCTCGCCGGCCGAGAACCACACCGAGGCGTGCGCGGGAACTCCGCTGACCAGGCCATAGGTGATGTTGTCGACGCTCAGCGCCCACGGCAGGATCCACACGGCCCACCGCGCTCTGGTGGACTCCGGGTCCTTCGCTGTCGCCCACTTCGAGTAGATGGCGACCGCGATCCAGTAGACGCCGAGTATGGCGAGAACGGATGTCGCGATGAAGGTGCTGAAAGAATCAGAGACTGACCAGTGGAAGGCGGTACCGAGGAGAAATCCTCCGCCATCTCCGACGCCAAACAGGATGGCGAGTGGTATCGCGATACGCCTGCCGATGATCGGACCGACCGCGATACACGCGATCAGGCTATCCGTTCCGAGTAGCAGAAAACCCATGGTGGGACCTTTCCGGGAGTGACGGGAACCCTTGGCCGAAAATCACATATCGTCCGATGCTTGTCAAGCTTTCTATATCGGCTGTAATACATACATAAGGTAATATGTGCATGAAGATGCGTAGCGCCGCACCCTGCACGCCGCACCCCGCCGCCGATTTGCGCGGAAGAAAGCCGTTCGACGGAAAGAAGCCGTCGTTTTTCGACCGTTTTGTTTCCGCCGAGCGGTAATATTCCGGCTGATTCGGGCGCGCAAAGTGACGGAAGTCATCCGGAATCAATCTGCGTGGCCACTGCGAGCGCCGTGTTGATCGGAATCGCGTAGGCGATGATGTGCAGGCCGCTTCCCCAGCCCCCGACGGTGATGCCGATCACCTGGCCGTTGAGGTTGACTAGCGGTCCGCCGATCGCGGACGTCTGCGCAGACTGGAGTACGGACGCCATCAGCCCGCTCCGGTCCGTGCTGCCGACGGTGACGGTCGTGTTCAGGGTGGCCAGGGTGCCGACATCGATGGTCAGCGTGTTCTCCCTGCCCGTCGTGCCGATCGCGGTGTCGTAGACCTGGCCCGGTACGTGGTAGGAGGACTCCCTGGAGGCTTCCGCGCTGTTGACGATCGTGGCCGAGTTCCCGACCGTGACGGTCGAGAACGGCCGGCCATTGCCACCTTCCAGCTGGAGCAGCGCGAGGCCCGCGGCCGGGTCTGTGCCGATCACCTTGGCCTTGAAGGTCTGGCGGGCGAGGACGTACTCCGCCGCCAGGTTCGCCGCGCCCGCGGAGGGCTGGTAGGTGGTCAGTACCTTCCCGGACTCCGTGAGCACGAGGCCGATCCCGACCGAAGTCCCGCCCGACAGGACGTGCACCATGCCAGGAGCCGTCGACTCGAGGATGTTTTCCTGGTTGTCCTGGGCGGTGAGGTCGTCGTCCTCGATGAACGCGCAGCTCGTCGGCACCCAGGCCTGGCACGTCGCCGGCATGGGGATCGCCGAGAGAATCACGGTGTTGCCGAGCCCGATCGCCCGGCCGACGCCGAAACCGAGCCCCGCCGCGAGGATGACCGCCACCGCGATCACCGAGATCCTGAAGCGCTTGCTCCGCCAGGCTTCAGGTACGGCCTGGCCGACATCACTCGTGAATACCTCCTTTTCGTCTTCTTCCCGAACGTTCCTCGTCTGGCTTATGGTCACGATGCTCACCTCCCGGTCATGGTGGTGGTCGCCAGCTGCACGGACGTGTTGAAGGTTGCTCCGACCGCAGCGCCCGCGCCGTTCCTGATGACCGTGACGGGATTCGTCAGGAGGAAGCGCTGGCAGGCAAGGTCGGTGAAGGACATGCTCAGCTCGTTCGCCATGAAGGTCAGCAGGTTGTCACCGACCGCCGTCACCGGCGACTGGCCGGTGGCAAGCAGCGCGTGGTTGGCCGCCAGGAACGGCGTCTGGATATCGACGATGTCCTGGCAGTACATCGCCGGGTCGCTGGTCCTGCTGGTCAGGCTGCTGATCGGCGCCTGGCCCAGTTCCTCCCGGTACATGTCGGTCTTCGCCGCGTCGAACCCGTCGTCGCCGTTCAGCATCATCGTGTCGTTCTCCGGCACCAGCGCCGCGATCTTGGGCTGATACGCGCCCGCGAGTATCTCGTCCAGCGCCAGGGACGTGGCCGGCTGGTCGTTATCAGCCAGGTCAGGCGCCCGGAACGGGGTGCACCCGAGGAGCGGGTCGAGGATCAGGTCAAGCATGGTGTTGTCGCTGCGGCTGAGCAGCATCCTCGCTCCCGCCATGTTGCCCGCGTTCGACGTGGTGTCCTGCGCTGTCTGGCCGGTGAGCGGGTCGAGCAGGTACTCGGTGGTCACGTCGTCGCCCGGGTCCTGCCCGGCCACCTCGAAGTTGCGCGTGACCGGGCACGCCTGGCCCGTGCCCATGGCGCCGCCCGACGCGATGATCTTGTCCGACGTACCGGGGGACGGCACCTTGAGCAGCCCTTCCCTCTCGTCCTTCTCCACAGCGTTGAAGAAGCCGGTGCCGTTGCAGAACGACACCTGCCCGAAGGTCGACCGCGCCTGCCCGCTGACGCAGCCGGCATCCGCGAGCGTGGTCGGCGTCGCCCCCACCTGGAATAGGTTCTTGCCGTTGAACCCGAAGTCGATAGTCACGACCGCGTCCGCCGGTATCGTCGGCATCCAGGGCCGCACGGCCGGCCTGGTGCCCTGGGTGATCACGAGCGGGTCATAGACCGACAGCGCCCCGGTGGCCGGGTCCAGGATCGTGGCCTGCACGAAGGCCCCCAGCTTGACCGCGTTGCTCATCCGGCATCCCGACTCCGCCGGTGTCATCCCGTTGGTGCCCGTGAGCTGATAGGGAGTAGCCAGCCCCTGCGCACTCAGCGGGTTGGCCGGGACGATGATGTCACAGCTGACATTGCTCGTCAGGGCCGTAGCCGGAGTCGGCACCGGAGCGCTAGCCGAGGCACTCGGGCTTATCAGAGTGCCCAGAGCCACCTGGTTAACGCCTGAGTTACTTGAGCCCGCCTGGAATGCCAGCACCCCGCCGATCACCAGGCCCAGCGCCACAGGCACGGCGAGCTGGACCGCAATACGCGACGTGCCGCTTCTTCGCATGCGCCATCTCCATGCCGCCGTTGCCACTCTCGGAGGCATACGTTAGACCAGCTAGGCCGGATGGCGCGGGGAAATTGAGTTAGAGAAATATTGCAGACTTCTTACGTCGCAGTTGGAGTGAGAGCGCCTCAACTTCTTACCACTTTATAACAAGCCTGCGCTGGCCCTTGCCGGTAGTGAAGGCTCGGAATGTGCTCAAGCTGCTGGCCTTTACCCTGCCTTTGTGTCTTGACACGTTTGCTGTCGCATTTGCCGTTCTGGGCGAAGCGCGCCTGACTCGTGGGCAGCGGATACGCGTCATCGTGCTGCTGATCGGTTTCGAGGCCGGAATGCCGCTCGTCGGGATGGCGCTGGGGGTGCCGCTGGCCCACCTGACCGGCAGCCCTGCTCACCTGGTTATCGACCCTTACCAGCTCGGCAGCCCTGCCGAGGCCTACCAGCTTCGCCAGGCCAACCAGACTCACCTAGCCGACACCGCCGACCTGACCTTCATCGGGCGGTACATCGTCCCGATTATCGTCCCGGTGGTCATCGGCGCTCTTGGCATCCTGATGCTGGACGAGTGCCTCAACGAGGATGACGATGACGATGACGACGAGGCAGGCAAGGCAAGGGCGCTGGTAGCGGCGCGCGGCCTTTCCGTCATCGGGCTCGGCCTCGGCATCAGCGTGGATGAACTGGTAGTAGGCTTCACGATCAGCTTCAGCAAGCTGCCGGTGTATGACGTGATCACCGCCATTGTCATCCAGGGGTTCCTGGCCATCATGGCCGGCCAGTTCCTCGGCAGGAAAGCAAGCACTGGAAGCCTCCGGCTCAGCTCAGAACGCATCACTACCGGCTCCAAGCTGATAGCGGGCAGCGTGCTTGTCGCGCTATCGGCCATCCTCCTAGTGGGACCCCCGGTCGCCACACACCTCCTTCCCCATTTCCTCCCGCACCATAAGGTCATCCCGCCCCCGGCACCCCCAGCTGTCAGCACCAGCCAGCCGTGACGATATTCCTTAGTTGCTCACAAGCCCGCGCCCCGTCTCGCATTCCATAGTTGCTCACTAGTCCCGCGCCCTGCTTCGCATTTAAACGGAAATTCGATGTCCGGCGGAAATAAAAGAGTCACTTCTGACTCATTTTCTTCCGCGTAGCGGGGATTTTCCGCCAAAAACGGGCAGGCGGATGCGGCCGATGCCACCTTCGGTGACATGGTGGCTACATGGATGACTGATCCCGAATTGGGCGATCACATCTGCCAGCCGTTCAGGACGATCGAGGACCAGCTGTCGTCCACGGTCGACTTCGTGCGCTCGGGGATGGCCAGAAGCCGGAGCGTCGTGGTGTTTACCCACACGATCGAACGCGCGGCGATGAGTGCCTGGCTGGAGTCCCAGGTGGACGGGTTCGCCGAGGCGGTCACGCGCGGCAGCGCCGATGTGGTGCCGTGCTCAGAAGTTCACCTGGCGGATGGCCGATTCGATCCCGAGCGCACCATGGGCGGCTTCGCCTCCGCCGCCACGGCGGCGGAGGCCGCCGGGCTGAATGGCATCCTGGTCGTCGTCGACATGGCCTGGGCCCTGCGCCAGCTGCCAGGTACGGAACGGCTCCTGCAATATGAGGCCGCGGCCAATGCTGTCTTCGCCGACCGGCGGATGGCGGCGGTATGCCAGTACGACCGGCGCCTGTTCGGAGCCTCCGTGCTGCGGCGAGCCTGCGCAGCGCATCCGCTGACTCCAGACCAGAGCGAGTTGCGCTTTGATCGCACACATCATGGTCTGCGCGTCTGGGGCACCGTGGACGACACCAACCTCGATGCCTTCGCCGGGCTCCTGCGCTCGCTTGCCGACGTCCGTGCCGACGTCACTGTGGACGCCGCGGGACTCTACGCCGCCGATGTGAGCGCGGCCTGCCTGATCGCCGATTGCGCGACGGCCCGGCCGGGGCGCCGGACCGTCGTGACGGCCGGCCTGTCCCTAGGCAGATTCCTGACGTTGATCGATGCCGAGAAGCTCACCGGGCTCACCGTTCAGGCGGAGCCTGCGCCGACGAGCTGACTACAGCAGGTCCCGCAGGCCAGCGTAGCCACCGGCGTGCAGGCGGTCTCCCGCAAGCGCGAAGTAGTCCGTGTCCCCGGCGATCCCCAGCCCCTCCACGAGCCGGTTCATCATGTTGAACAGTGCGCACACGGCCACCGTGTCGTGCAGCGCCTGCTCTTCCCACCCTGCGGCCCGGACAGCGGCGGCATCGGCGTCCGTGAGCGTGGCCGGCGCGAGCGTGAGCTTCCTGGCGTAGGCCAGCAGCGGCTTCAGCCGGTCCTCGACAGGCGCGGAATCGACGTCGGCCAGTAGCGCCGCCATAGTCGCCTCGGGGACGCCGAAGGCGCAGGCGGTGGCGGAATGCACGCCGTGGCAGTACCGGCATTCGTTCAGCCCGGACACGTACGCGGCGATGAGCTCGCGTTCGGCCACCGACAGCGGCGACGGGCCCCGCAGCAGCACCTCATGGTAGTCGATCAGCGGCCGGTAGAGCTCCGGACGGGAGCGGAACACGTCGACCAGCACCGCTTCCGGCGGAAGCGACGGCAGATAGCTCATGTCTCATTCTGTCATCGATCGCCATGGGTCCGTCATCTGGGACGTATCGGCGGCATCCCCGAGCGTCCCCTACACGAGGCGTTCCAGCTCCAGGTCCGCTATCACCGGCCACGGCATGAGGTGACTATACGAGCGACCTGGATCTGGTACGCAGCAGAGTGACTCTCCGGCCGGCTGGTGTGCGGGTACGGCTGATCTCAGGATTCGGTTGCTTCCGGAGCCCGTCCCGCAGCTGCCGCAGCACGCTTATCAGCGAGTCCCGCGCAGCGCGTCGATCTCATCGAAGAACAGTACGATCGGTAGCGGGCACGTTCTGGCCCACGCTGTGAGACCCGCATGCAGCCGCGATCCGGGGGTGCTTCCGGCCAGAGCAGGATTGCCCCGGATGCTGCGCCGTCGTTGTCGCCGACAGGCTCCGCCCGTTCGCACGAGATCAGCAGCGCCGCATGCCGCCCGCCGGGCAGCCATGGTTCCGGTGGCAGCATCCGCTAACTCACTCGCGCAACGGGCCAGGTCAATGGCTGTGACAGGATTCCCTGCACCGGCAACCTGCTGCATCAGATCAGGTGTCACGCTGACCTCGCTGTGGGGTGGGGGCTGAGGCGTTGAGCCAGTTAACGAGCTGGACCCTGGAGGAGACGCCGAGCTTGCTGAAGATGTGCTCGATGTGTGCGTCCACGGTGCGCTTGGAGATGACTAGCCGCCCGGCGATCTCGCGGTTCGACAGGCCATCGGCGACCAGCGCCGCGATCTCGTTCTCGCGGCTGGTCAGCGGACCGCTCGCCGGCTTGCCGCCGGGCGCGGCGAGGGTCAGCTCGTCGGCGTCCGCAAGGGTGAGGGCGACGATCCGGTCCAGCGGCGCTCGCGCTCCGTCCCGGAACAGCGCCGCATACCGATCGGTGCCGAGTGCCTTCTGGCAGGAGGCTTCGGCCTCAGCGCGCAGCGCCTGCATGATCGCGTTGCCGCCGAGCCGGTCCCCGACCAGGTCCCACAGCGGGCCGGCGGCACCGAGCAGCCAGGCCGCGCGCACGTGCCGGCCCTGCTTAGCTGCGATCCAGGCGATCCCCTCCAGCGCGTATGCCGTGCCCATGCCGTCGCCAAGCTCGTGTTTCATGCTCAGCGTGCGGAACGAGGACTCGGTGCTGGCCGGGTAGTCGCCGAGCAGGAAGTACGCCAGGCCGAGCAGGGAGTGCAGATAGCTTTGGCTCCACCGCTCGCCGCTGCCCGGCTTGAACCTGGCCAGCCCGCGCCTGGCCCGCTCTATGCCCGCGGTCAGTCGGCCAGCCAGCAGGTCCAGGTAGGCCATCTGCGCGTCGAGTGTCGCCAGCGTGTAGACGTCGCTGGCCGCCTGCGCCCGGTGCTGCGCCTCGGCGCCTGCCAGCATGGCCTCCGCGTGGCGGCCGGCGAACGTGAGTGCCTGGTTGAGGTACAGGTAGCCGCGGGTGCAGGCGGCGTCGTCGCCAAGCGCGGAAGCCATCGGGATGCCCTCGCGCAGGCCGTCGATCGCGTCCTCGATCTCGCCTGTCCAGCTGGCCAGGCTGCCCTGGACGATGAGCGCCCATGCGCGTTCGGTTGAGGGCTCAGTGAATCGTTCCAGGACGCGGCGTAGCCAGTAGCGGCCTTCCGCTAGCAGGCCGGACATCTGCCAGTACGCGGACAGCGAGGTGGCCAGCCGGGCGGCGTCGTGGTCCCGCCCCGGCACGGTGAACGCGTAGTCGAGCGCGGCGCGCAGGTTGTCGTGGTCGCGGCGCAGTTCCCGGAAGCGGTCCGCCTGGCGGGAGTCGGCCAGGTGCGTGCCGAAGTTCGCAGCCCAGCCCAGGTAGCAGTCGATGTGCCGGTCCCTGAACACCGATTGCTCCCCGGATGCCGCGAGCCGTTCCGCGCCGAACTCCCGGATCGAGTCCAGCTGCCGGTACCGCGTGCCGCTCTCGTCGACCCGCAGCACGACGGACTTGTCCACGAGCCCGATCAGCGTCTCGATCACGTCCAGCGGTGCCAGCGCGCCGCCGGAGCACACCTGCTCAGCCGCCGCGGCACTGAACGAGCCGGCGAATACCGACAGCCGCTCCCACAGCAGGCGCTCGGCTGGCGTGCACAGATCATGGCTCCACTGCGTCGCGGCGTGCAGCGTCTGATGGTGCGGCGGGCCGGGGCGGTGCTCGCCGGTGAGCAGCCGGAACCGCTGATCCAGCCGTCCGGCCAGCTGGTCGAGCGGCAGCGCCCGCAGCCGCACGGTCGCTAGCTCGATCGCGAGCGGGATCCCGTCGAGGCGGCGACACAGCCGCAGCACGTCCGCCCGGTTGGCGTCGGTGACGGCGAATCCGGGCACCGCCGCGGCCGCGCGCAGGCCGAACAGCGTGATCGCGTCCTCCTGGGCCAGCGGGGAGATCGGGCACATGTGCTCGCCCGGTACATCCAGCGGCTGCCTGCTGGTAGCCAGCACCGCCACTAGGGGCGTGCAGCGCAGCAGCACGTCGGCGAGCATTGCGCAGGCGTCGAGCAGGTGCTCGCAGGTATCCAGGATCAGCAGCAGCTCGCGCTCACGCAGGTGGTCCAGGATCGTGTCAAGCTGGGAGCGAGCGTCGGCTTCCGGCAGCCGCAGGCAGCCCGCGACGGCGTTGGGCACCAGTTCCGGGTCACGCAGGCCAGACAGCTCCACCAGGCACACGCCGTGCGCGAAGCGCCCGGAGGCCGCAGCGGCGGCACGCAACGCGACCCTGGTCTTCCCGACCCCGCCGGGCCCAGTCAAAGTGACCAGCCGCGCGCGCCCGAGCAGGCTGGCCAGCTCGACCAGTTCCGCATCCCTGCCCACGAACGCGGTGACTTCCACCGGCAATTCGCCGGGGCGGCGCTGACCGGGTGGCCCGGTCCTCACATCATTCGTCAACAGCGCCTCGCGACGTGCCGCATTAAACCAAATGTCACGCTGACCTCGCCAGGACCAGAGCCGGAGACGTGCCAGTATTAAGTAAGGAAATTTCTCCAACCTAGCACGGCGCGGCCGGTCAGCAGCAGAATGCCATCACCCTGCGCGTACCCAGATCCGCGCGAAGGCCCGTGAGCAGACATCGAGCAGGTCATCCGGTGCACGGGTATGGACCCTGCGCCAGAACGTCACCTGCTACGACGCCTGCTACGTGGCGATAGCCGAAGCGCTCGATGCGAAGCTCGCTACGTTGGACCGCCGTCTGGCAAGCGCTCCAGGAACTCGTTGCCGTTTCCAGATGCCCCCGTCGGCGGAGTCCTGATGAAGGCGGATCCGGTGTCCTGTGCGCCCCCAGCAAGATTCGAACTTGCGCACCCGGCTCCGGAGGCCGGTGCTCTATCCCCTGAGCTATGGGGGCAACGCAACGTGGGAAAGCGTACCAGCCGCCGGAGCAGTTACGGACACGCGGAGCCACAGCGCGCAATTACTGGTTCACACACGCTACTCTCACGGCGTGACGCAAGGATTGGGACGGGTGCTCGTTGTCGACGACGACGAGGTGATCAGGCAGCTCATCGCGGTCAACCTCCAGCTTGAGGGGTTTGACGTGTCGACCGCTGTCGACGGGCAGGACTGCCTTGACCGGGTGGTTGAAATTGACCCGGCCGTTATCACGCTGGACGTGATGATGCCGCGGCTGGACGGGTGGGAGACCGCGGTCCAGCTGCGCAGGTCGCCGGACACCGCGCACATCAAGGTGGTGCTGATCACGGCCCGGGCCCAGGAGGAAGACAAGGCCCATGGCGGCCGGGTCGGCGCCGACGCCTATCTGACCAAGCCCTTTGACCCGACCGAGATGATCCGCGTCATCCGCGAGCTGGCCGGAGCCCCGGCCAGCTAGGCCATGATCACCGTCGCGCTGCGGGCCATCATCGGCCGGGAGCCCTGGCTGCGGCCCGGCGGCGCGCCCGGGACCTACGTATGCCGGGTCCCCGAGCTGGCGCCCAGGCTCGCCAGCGAGCCGTGGATCGCCTCGGCCGAAGTCAGCAACGGCTTTCTGACCGTCACTGTTACTCATGACGCGCTGGCAAAAATCGCCACTGAAATAACGCAGCTGGGTGGCCCGTGTGCTGAAAGTGACCTACTGCGCGGCCACGTCATCAAAGCCTCGACGAGCGACTGGATGCTGGCGGGCGACTGGGAGCAGGCACGGGCCGCCCTGGCCGTCGAGCTCACCGGTCGGCTTGCCGCCGCTGCAGGCGCCACTGTGACCGGGACGGGAACCACAGGCCGTTCTGCTATCTCGGGTGGCGAAGCGGGGGCGACGGAGATCGCGGCGGGCGCCGGCTGGGCGGGGCGGGACGCGATGCGGTTCGCGGTGGCGCGGATGGTTCCCGGCGGGCCGGCGCCGGATCCGGCGGTGATCGCGCGGCATCTGCTGGGCAATCCCGCCTATGCTGTTCGGTACGCGCATGCCGTCGCCGCTGCCGTGCTGCGCTGGGCGGGTACCCCACCGGGTGACCCCCGTCCGCGCCAGCTCACCGGACCTGGGGAGATGGCGGTGCCCACAATAGAATTGCTGAGCGCGCTGTCCTGGCTCCCGGAACGGGTCGCCGTGGCGGCGCGGCGTGGGCGGCCCGACGAGTTCGCCCGGTACCTTGAGGGGCTTGCATCGCGGACAATTGGCATGATGAGCATCAGCAGCCACAGCAATCCTGAGCACCTGTGGCTGGCCGCAGCGGCCAGGACCGGGCTCGGCGCCGGGCTCGCGCTACTCGGGATTGCCGCGCCAGAGCGCCTGTTAGTCAGAGGGCACTGAGAGAGGATTTACCTGCATGAGCCGTGTCGCTCACCCGGCTGGGCCACGCCATGGCGACGTGCTGCCCGCGGATCACCCGCCGCTGGCGGCCGAGGATCTGAATGACCTGGAAGCTGCGATCTGGCCGCGCGGGGCACGCCGGGCCGACGGGGTGCTCATGCTTGGCGAGGTGGACGCGCGGCTCCTTGTCGAGCAGTACGGCAGCCCGCTGTACGTCTGCGACGCCGACGACGTGCGGGCGCGGTGCCGGGAGTACGTCGAGGCCTTCGGGGCTGATGCGCGCGTGTTTTACGCGGCCAAGGCGTTCTGCTCCCGTGCCATGCTCCGCTGGGTCAGCGCGGAAGGGCTCGGCGTGGACGTCTGCACCGGCGGCGAGCTCGAGGTAGCGCTGTCCGCCGACGTGCCGCCAGACATGATCACGCTGCACGGAAACAACAAGTCGCTGGACGAGCTGACCCGGGCACTGTCGGCTGGGGTCGGCCATATCGTGCTGGACTCGTTCGAGGAGATCGCACGCGTCGCCTTCGCGGCGGATTCCCTGTCCGTGCGGGCACGGGTGCTGGTCCGGGTTACCACCGGGGTTGAGGCGCACACGCATGAGTTCATGGCCACCGCGCACGATGACCAGAAGTTCGGGTTCTCGCTGGCGTCCGGGTCCGCTGACGAAGCGGTGCGGCGGGTCATCGCGGCGCCCGGGCTGGACTTCGCCGGCCTGCACTCGCACATCGGCTCGCAGATCTTCGACACGGCCGGCTTCGATGTCGCTGCACACCGCGTCCTAGAGCTCGCCGTCCGGATCCGGGACGAGCACGGGGTGCCGGTCAGTGAGCTGGACCTGGGCGGCGGGTTCGGCATCGCGTACACCCCCGAGGACGACGCGCCTTCTGTGAAGGAGATCGCGCAGAGCCTGCGGGACATCGTGGACCGGCAGTGCGCCGCCGCCGGGCTGCCCCGGCCGCGGCTGACGGTGGAGCCGGGGCGTGCGATCGTCGGGTCGTCCACCGTCACGCTGTACACGGTCGGCACGATCAAGGACGTAGACGGGCTGCGGACCTACGTGAGCGTGGACGGCGGGATGAGCGACAACATCCGCACCGCGCTGTACGACGCGTCGTACTCCTGCTCGCTCGCCTCGCGGGCGTCGGAGGCGGAGCCGATGCTATCCCGGGTGGTGGGCAAGCACTGCGAGAGCGGGGACATCGTGGTGCGGCATGCGTGGCTGCCTTCGGACCTCGCGCCGGGGGACCTGCTCGCGGTGCCCGGTACCGGGGCGTACTGCCGGTCGCTGGCCAGCAACTACAACCACGTGCCGAGGCCGCCCGTCGTGGCGGTGTCCGCCGGGGCGGCTCATGTCATTGTGCGGCGGGAGACGGTGGACGACCTGCTCAGCTTGGATGTCGGATGACTGGCGTGGGTATAAGCACTGAGAAACCCGTACTGCGGATCGCGCTGCTGGGCTGCGGGGTGGTGGGATCGCAGGTGGCACGGCTGCTCGTATTGCAGGCGGCCGATCTCGAGATGCGGATCGGGGCACGGCTGGAGCTGGCCGGGGTAGCGGTGCGGCGGCTCGGGCACGCACGGCCCGGCGTCGATCCAGCGCTGCTGACCGCGGATGGACCTGCCCTGGTGACCAGGCCTGATGTGGATATCGTGGTTGAGGTGATCGGCGGCATCGAGCCGGCCAGGGCGCTGATTCTTGCCGCCATGAAGCACGGCAAGTCCGTGGTCACCGCGAACAAGGCCCTGCTCGCGGAGAACGGTGCCGAGATATACGGCGCCGCACGGGAGCACGGCGCGGACCTGTACTACGAGGCGTCGGTGGCCGGCGCGATCCCGCTGCTGCGGCCGCTGCGGGAGTCCCTTGCCGGGGATACCGTGCACCGGGTGCTCGGCATCGTCAACGGCACCACCAACTACATCCTGGACCGGATGGACTCCTCAGGGGCCGGCTTCGCTGAGGCACTGGACGAGGCTCAGGCGCTGGGTTACGCGGAGGCGGATCCGACCGCCGACGTGGAGGGCTTCGACGCCGCGGCGAAGGCGGCGATCCTGGCCGGGCTGGCATTCCACACACCGGTGAGCGCCGCCGACGTGCACCGCGAGGGCATCACCGAGGTCACCGCCGCGGACATCGCGAGCGCCCGGGCACTCGGGCGCGTGGTGAAGCTGCTGGCGATCTGCGAGCGGTCCGCCGGCGGGGTCTCGGTGCGGGTGCACCCGGCGATGATCCCGCGGTCGCACCCGCTCGGCGCCGTCGGCGGGGCGTACAACGCGGTGTTCGTGGAGGCTTCCTCGGCCGGGCGGCTGATGTTCTACGGAGCAGGCGCGGGCGGCACGCCGACCGCTTCGGCCGTGCTCGGCGACATCGTCGCGGTGGCGAGGAACCGGCTGGCCGGCACCAGGGGACCGTCCGCGTCAACGTATGCCGGGCTGCCCATCGTGCCGATGGGCGAGACCCTGACCAGGTATCACGTCTCGCTGGACGTCGACGACAAGCCCGGTGTGCTGGCCACGATCGCCGAGGCGTTCGCCCGGCATGACGTGTCGATCCGGTCGGTGCGGCAGGAGGGCCAGGGCGACGACGCCCAGCTGGTCCTCGTGACGCACACCGCGCGGGATGCCGCGCTCAGCGCCACCATCCGTGAGCTCGAAGCGCTGTCCGCGGTGCGCGCGGTGGCCAGCGTGATGCGGGTCGAAGGAGAGGAAGAGCCGTGAACGTCACCTCCTCCCGCGCCTGGCGTGGCGTGATCAGCGAGTACCGGGACCGGCTGCCGGTCACCGCGGACACGCCCGTCGTGACGCTTTGCGAGGGCGGCACGCCGCTGCTGCCCGCGCCCGTGCTGTCCGCCAGGACCGGATGCGAGGTGTACCTCAAGGTCGAGGGCGGCAACCCGACCGGGTCGTTCAAGGACCGAGGCATGACCGTCGCGCTGAGCAAAGCGGTGGAATCGGGTGCCCGCGCGGTGATCTGCGCGTCCACCGGCAACACGAGCGCTTCGGCCGCGGCTTACGCGGCCAGGGCCGGGATCACCTGTGCGGTCCTGGTGCCGCGCGGCAAGATCGCGATCGGCAAGCTTGCCCAGGCCCTGGTGCACGGCGCTAAGCTGCTGCAGGTCGACGGGTCGTTCGACGACTGCCTCGAGCTGGCCCGCAAGCTGGCCGTCGACTATCCGGTGGCGCTGGTGAACTCGGTGAACCCGGACCGGCTGCAAGGGCAGAAGACCGCCGCGTTCGAGATCGTGGACTCGCTCGGCGACGCGCCGGACATCCACTGCCTGCCCGTCGGCAACGCGGGCAACATCACGGCGTACTGGATGGGTTACCGGGAGTACTTTGCTGATGGCCTGTCCCGGCGGCTGCCGCGGATGTTCGGCTTCCAGGCCAGCGGCGCCGCGCCGATCGTGCTCGGCGCGCCGGTGCCGCATCCGCAGACGATCGCGACCGCGATCAGGATCGGGAACCCGGCGTCCTGGGCGCTGGCGGAGTCGGCGCGCGACGACTCGGGCGGGCTCATTGACTCGGTCACCGACCGTGAGATCCTGGCTGCCTACCGGACGATCGCCAGGGACGAGGCCGTGTTCGGCGAGCTGGGTTCCTCGGCGAGCGTGGCCGGGCTGCTGATGTGCGCCGCGGACGGCCGGATACCGGCCGGCTCCCGGGTGGTCTGCACGATCACCGGCAACGGGCTGAAGGACCCGGAATGGGCGCTGTCCGGCGCCCCTGCCCCGGCGACCGTCGCCGTGGACTCCGGCGCGGCCGCCGCTGCACTAGGCCTCGCCTAGATGGGCCGCGCTCGCTGGCGGGGGCCCGACGACCCTCGTTTCTACGGAAGATCGCTGCTCCGCGGAAATAGACGAGTCAAAAACCTACACTTTTCTTCCGTCGAGCGTAAAAACTCCGGGCGGTGCGGATGACGCAGTGGGTCGGGGACGCCGTCGGGGTGCGGGTGCCCGCGACCAGTGCCAATCTCGGGCCCGGGTTCGACTCACTCGGGCTGGCGCTGAGCCTGTACGACGACATCGAGGCGCGGATCACCGACGGCGGGCTGTCGATCGGCATCTCGGGTGAGGGCGAGGCGCTGGCCGACGCGGGGGAGCAGCACCTGGTCGTGCGGGCTATGCGGGCAGGGTTCGCGGCGTTCGGCGGCGGGCAGCCGCCCGGGCTCGGACTGCGGTGCGTGAACCGGATCCCGCACGGGCGCGGGCTCGGTTCCTCGGCCGCGGCGATAGTGGGTGGCCTCCTGGCGGCCCGGGCGCTATCGGGGCAGGTCGAGGCGTCGTCCGGGCGGGTCGAGGGCGAGGAACTGCTCGAGCTGGCTACGGCCATCGAGGGGCATCCGGACAATGTGGCCGCCTGCCTCGGCGGCGGGCTGACCATCGCATGGACGGTGGCGTCCGGTCCCCGGATGGCCCGGCTGATGCCCGCGGCGGGCATCACCCCAGTCATCTGCGTGGCGCCCGCACCGCTGCGGACCGAGGTAGCCAGGAAGGCGCTGCCGGATACCGTGCCGCACGCGGACGCCGCCGCGAATGCCGGGCGCTGCGCCCTGCTCATCGCGGCCTTGACCGAGCGCCCTGACCTGCTGTTTGATGCCACTGAGGACTGGCTGCACCAGGACTACCGCGCGGACGCGATGCCGGACACGCACGCGCTCGTGCGCGCCTTCCGTGCCGCCGGGATACCGGCGGTGGTTTCCGGCGCCGGTCCCTCGGTGCTGGCATTTCTTTCCGCTGCTGGCGAACCGGCGAAACCGGGCCTGGACAGTCTGGGTTCAATCGTGAGAGAAACGGGTAAGGCATGGCGCATAAGCTCGCTGGACGTCGCGCGGGAAGGCGCACGTCTTGTGTGCCCGACTGGATCCTGGGATGCAGTCCGGCGAGCTACTCCTCTTCTCCGCGACACGGATGGCTGCGAAGGAATGCAGTGAGCCCAGTTGGTGTTAGGCTTAGTGGCGCACCGGGTGCCCCTCTCGGGGGCCCGTTTAACCGGGTGCTAACTCAGCCAACTCCACCGGGACGGTATTGTTGCCGTACCCAGGAACTTTACGCAGGCGGCCGCGAGGCCACTTCGTGGGAGGACGCTATCCGGGGAAGCGGGCGAGCGGCACTTGCCCGGGCACCTTCCGACTTCTCTCCTTCACTTGCGGATGGAAAGCAACGCACGGAGGGTCACAAGGCGTTGCGGCATTCTCTGGCCCCACGGGGCCACGGTACGGGTCGACAGGTCCCAGGCGACCGAAATTCATGGAAGGACCATTAGTGAGCGACACAGCCGAACTCCTCGACGCGCCTAGCGCGTCAGAGGGCTCCCCCGTCGGTACGGTTGAAGGGTCCAAGTCGCGTGGTCGCAGCGGCACAGGCCTTGCTTCCCTGCTCATGCCTGAGCTGCAGCGCATTGCGCAGGAGATGGGCATCACGGGAACCGGCAGGATGCGTAAGAGCCAGCTTGTCGAGGCCATCGAGGCGCGGCAGGGGAGTGCGGCGCCGCGAGGTACCGCCAAGAAGGATTCAGATCAGCGGGGCACGTCCGCGGGAGCTGGCGCGACCCGCCCCCTGAAGCAGGACGCTATGGAACTAGACACTTCTTCGCACACGGGCATCGGCGCCAGCGCCGAGCTAGGCATCGGGGATGGCGGGCGGGGCGGCCTTGGTGCCGCGACCGTGACCGCCAGCGCGGTGCAGCACAGCACGGCACCGGCAGTCGCCGACCAGGTGAGTACGGGTCAGACCGTCACCGGGCAGGCCGTCACTGGGCAGGCTGGTGCCGAACAGGCTGGTGCCGGACAGCAGGCAGGCGCGGGCGATGGGCCGGCGGGTGAGTACGCCGCTGACGCCCAGCGGCCTGACCGCCGGCGCCGCAGCCGGACCCGCGAGGACCAGCCGCAGCGCAGCCGTGAGGCCCGCGAGCCGGGAATCCGCGAGGCGGGCACCCGCGAGGCGGGCACCCGCGAGCAGAGCGCCCGCGAGCCAGGTATCCGTGAGCAGAGCACGCGTGAGCAGGGTGGCCGCGAGCAGAACGTTCGCGAGCAGAACCTTCGTGAGCCGGGCGGCCACGAGCAGGGTGGCCGTGAGCCGTCGCTGCAGGGCCGCGACCAGGGCGGGCGTGAGCCGGGTGGCCGTGATCATGGTGGTCGCGACCAGTCGGGCCAGAGCCGCGACCAGGGCAGTCGCGAGCCGAGTATTCGTGACCAGGGCGTTCGCGACCAGGGCGTTCGCGACCAGGGTGGCCGCGATCAGCGCGGGGACCAACGCGGCGCGGACCAGCGTGGCGGGCCCCAGCGCGGGGGCGGGGACCAGTTCGACGACGATGACCGCGGGCGCCGCAATGGGCGCGGGGACCGGTTCAGGAACCGGAACCGGCGTCGTGGCGAGCGGCAGCCCGAGCCTGAGCCCATGGTCGCCGACGACGATGTGCTGATCCCGATCGCCGGCATCCTCGACGTGCTGGACAACTACGCCTTTGTCCGCACCACCGGCTATCTGCCGGGCACCAACGACGTGTATGTTTCGCTCTCCCAGGTGCGGCGGCACGGCCTGCGCAAGGGCGACGTCATCGAGGGCGCTGTCCGCCAGCCGCGCGACGGCGAGCGCAAGGAGAAGTTCAACGCCCTCGTCCGCCTGGACAAGGTCAACGGCCTGGACCCGGAACTGTCGCCGCAGCGGCCGGAGTTCAACAAGCTGACACCGCTCTACCCGCAGGACCGGCTCCGGCTGGAGAGCGACTCCAACAACATGGTGACCCGGATCATCGACCTGATCTGCCCGATCGGGAAGGGCCAGCGCGGCCTGATCGTTTCCCCGCCGAAGGCGGGCAAGACGATCATCCTGCAGGCGATCGCGAACGCCATCACCAAGAATAACCCGGAGTGCCACCTGATGGTCGTCCTCGTTGACGAGCGGCCAGAAGAGGTCACCGATATGCAGCGGACGGTCAAGGGCGAGGTCATCCACTCGACCTTCGACCACCCGGCCGACGATCACACCACGGTCGCCGAGCTCGCCATCGAGCGGGCCAAGCGCCTGGTCGAGATGGGCCACGACGTGGTTGTGCTGCTCGACTCGATTACCCGCCTCGGGCGTGCCTACAACAACTCCGCGCCGGCCAGCGGGCGGATCCTGTCCGGTGGTGTCGACTCGACCGCGCTGTACCCGCCGAAGCGTTTCTTCGGTGCGGCGCGGAACATCGAGAACGGCGGCTCGCTGACCATCCTGGCCACTGCGCTCATCGAGACCGGCTCCCGGATGGACGAGGTCATCTTCGAGGAGTTCAAGGGCACGGGCAACATGGAGCTGCGGCTGCGCCGCGAACTCGCCGACAAGCGGCTGTTCCCGGCCGTGGACGTCGACGCCTCCAGCACGCGTAAGGAAGAGATCCTTATGTCGCCGGACGAGCTGAAGGTTGTCTGGCAGCTGCGCCGGGTGCTGCACGCCCTCGAACCTCAGCAGGCCCTTGAGCTGCTGATGGAGCAGATGCGCAAGACCAAGAGCAACGCGGAGTTCCTGCTTCAAGTGCAGAAGACCACCGTGGGAGAGCGCTAGGACTGCGTGATTTCAGGGGGAATGGCCAGGCACCGGAACACGTTCCAGTGTCTGGCACACTAGAGGCCGTAACTATGCGGTACCGGTTCACGCCACTTGTTCGAACTAGGCGACCCGGCGACCGCCCGAAGGCAGGAGTTTGTCATGAAGGCTGATATCCACCCGCAGTACAACACCACCAAGGTGACCTGCGGCTGCGGCAACGAGTTCACCACCAAGAGCACCGCTCCCAGCGGTGAGATCCACGTCGAGGTCTGCTCGGCCTGCCACCCGTTCTACACGGGCAAGCAGAAGATCCTGGACACTGGTGGTCGCGTGGCTCGCTTCGAAAAGCGTTTCGGCAAGGGCGCCACTACCGGCGCCACTACCGGCGCCAAGAAGTAGCCGTCATCACCTCAGGCTTAACGTGCCAATGGCGCCAACGGGCTCGCTCGTCGGCGCGCAATGCCCACAGGAGCATGCTCGCTGGCGCCATTGGCACGCTGGGGTCGCCGGCGGTGTAGGGCGTAACACACAGGTCGTTCTGATGCTGTGCTTGTTTTTGACTGAAGGAGTTTTCTGTGTTTGACCGGGTTGGGGAGCTGGTGAGCGAGCATGCCGAGCTGGAGCACGCGCTTGCCGACCCGGGCGTGCACGCCGATCAGGAGAAGGCGAAGACGATCGGGCGGCGGTACGCGGAGCTGACACCGATCGTCAACGCGTACCGGGACTGGCAGCAGACCGGTGAGGACGAGCAGGCGTCACGTGAGCTGGCACGGGAGGATTCCTCGTGGGGCGCGGAGGCTGACCAGCTGGCCGTGCGGCGCGAGGAGATCGAGGAGCAGCTGCGCAAGCTGCTCGTCCCGCGCGACCCTAACGACTCCCGGGACATCATCCTGGAAGTCAAGGCGGGTGAAGGCGGCGATGAGTCCGCGCTGTTCGCCGGGGACCTGCTGCGGATGTACCTGCGTTACGCCGAGCGGCGCGGCTGGAAGACCGAGATCCTCGACTCCACTGTCACCGGGCTCGGCGGCGTGAAGGATGTCACGGTCGCGGTGAAGGGCAGGGGCGCGGAGGGCGCCTGGTCGCGGCTGAAGTTCGAGGGCGGGGTGCACCGCGTGCAGCGGGTGCCCGTCACCGAGTCGCAGGGCCGCATCCACACCTCGGCGGCCGGAGTCATGGTCGTGCCGGAAGCCGACGTGGTAGAGGTGCAGGTCAACGACAACGACCTGCGGGTCGACGTGTTCCGGTCGTCGGGACCCGGCGGGCAGAGCGTGAACACCACCGACTCCGCGGTGCGGATCACCCACCTGCCGAGCGGGCTCGTCGTGTCCTGCCAGAACGAGAAGAGCCAGCTGCAGAACAAGGAAGCGGCCATGCGCGTGCTGCGCGCCCGGCTGCTGGCACTCGCCGAGGCCGAGGCGGACGCGAAGGCGAGCGCCGAACGGCGCAGCCAGGTCAGGACCGTCGACCGGTCCGAGCGGGTGCGCACCTACAACTTCCCGGAGAACCGCATCTCCGACCACCGGGTCGGCTTCAAGGCGTACAACCTGGACCAGGTAATCGATGGTGACCTGGATGCCGTGATCAACGCGCTGGCTACCGCGGACCTGAACGCCAAACTAGACCCGGAGGGGTCCGGGGGGGGCTCCCCCCGGTCCAATAAGAGCGATGATGAGTCTGCTGCTTGACGAGATCGCGCTCGCTTCGGCACGGCTGGCCGAGGCGGGGGTCGAATCGCCGCGCACTGACGCCGAGCTGATCGCCGCGGCTGTGCATAACGTCAAGCGGGGCGAACTGCACACCGTGCCCGACGCGGAGTTCGACGCGCGGTTCTGGGCTGACATCGCCCGGCGGGAAGCGCGCGAGCCGCTGCAGCACATCACCGGGCGGGCACATTTCCGCTACCTGGAGCTGGAGGTCGGCCCCGGGGTGTTCGTGCCCCGGCCGGAGACCGAGGTTATGACCGGGTGGGCGATCTCGCTGCTGCGGGAGATGGACGTCTCGGCGCCGGTGGTGATTGACCTGGGCACCGGGTCCGGCGCGATCGCGCTGGCCATCGCGCAGGAGGTGCCGCGGGCGCGGGTGCACGCGGTGGAGGGTGATCCGCTGGCGCGCGCCTGGGCTGAGCGCAATGTGTCCACTTACGTGGAGAACGCGCCGTATACGGCGGGCCGGGTGATGGTGCACGCGGGGGACTTCTGCTCCACCGACGTGCTCTCCGAGCTGGACGGTACGGTAGACCTTGTGGTGACTAACCCCCCATATATCCCGGTTGGCGCGTCCGTGCCGCCGGAGGTGGGGGAGTACGACCCGCCAGCGGCACTGTGGAGCGGTACGGACGGGCTGGATGCCATCCGGGCGGTGGAGCGGACCGCGCGGCGGCTGCTGCGGCCGGGCGGTGCCGTGGCTGTCGAGCACGGCGCGCAGCAGGGTGCGGCGGTGTACTGGGTGTTCCCCGAGGAGAACGGCTGGCGGGACACCCGCAACAACAAAGACCTAGCCGGCCGGGACCGGTTCGTGACGGCCACCTGGCCCGGTGCGGATGGTGGGATATGAGCACTGTGTATGACTGCAAGAGCTCGGAGCTGCGGCAGTCGGGCATCGACGCCGCCGTCTCGGCGTTGCGGGGCGGTGACCTCGTGGTGCTGCCCACCGACACCGTGTACGGCATCGCGGCGGACGCGTTTACTCCGGATGCGGTCCGAGCCATGCTCGCGGCCAAGGGCCGCGGGCGGAACGTGCCGTCGCCGGTACTGGTCGGCACGACGCGGGCCGCGGCGGCGCTGGTGGAAGATATGGGCGCGTTCGGGCAGGACCTGATCGACGAATTCTGGCCGGGAGCACTGACCCTGGTGTTCCGTGCGTCGCCGACGCTGCTGTGGGACCTGGGCGACACCAAGGGGACCGTTGCCCTGCGGATGCCGCTGCATCCGGTGGCGCTGGAGGTGCTGAAGCAGAGCGGGCCGCTCGCGGTGTCAAGCGCCAACCGGCACGGACAGCCGTCGGCTACCACCGCGGAGGAGGCGGAACGGCAGCTCGGCGAGGTGGTTTCCGTGTACCTGGACGGGGGGCCTTGCGCCGACAGTGTGCCGTCGACCATCCTCGACCTGACCGGGACCATCCCGCGGGTGCTGCGTGAGGGCGCGATCCCGGTGGACCGGCTGCGGAAGGTGGCCTCCGTGATTACCGGCGGGACACCCCTCCCGCCGCCGGAAGAGCCTATGGCTGCGGGGCCGTTGGAGCCTGAGTACGTTGACAAGCCCGCGCTGCCGCATCCGCTGGAAAACGGCGAGCCGCCGTCGGCTGGACAGACGGTGTCGTAGGGTAGTTGGGATGAGCACGTTCGAGCTCCGCGCCTGCCGGTACTGAGGCCTTCCATGTTGCGTGAGTACGCCCTGGTGATGCTCGTCACGGCGGCGGTGACCTATCTGCTGGTCCCGCTGGTGCGACGGGTGGCGATCGCGACCCATGCGGCCCACATGCCGCGGGCCAGGGACATGCACACCGAACCGGTGCCGCTGCTCGGCGGGCTGGCGATGTACGGCGGACTCATCGCGGGGCTGCTGATCGCCAGCAGGCTGAAGAACCTGCAGGACCCCTTCCAGTACGCCGGGTCCAGGACCCAGACGGGACTGCTGCTGGCGGGCGCGCTCATCGTTTTGATCGGATACGCCGATGACCGGTGGGGGCTGGGTGCCTTCAGCAAGCTGGCCGGGCAGATCGCCGTAGCAGGTGTCGTCGTATGGAGCGGGCAGTCGCTGCCCTGGCTGCCGAAGCCCAACGGCCATGTGTTCCTGCTCGAGCCGGACCTGAGCGTGACGCTGACCATCCTGATCATTGTCGTCACCATTAACGCGATCAACTTCATCGACGGCCTTGACGGGCTGGCCGCCGGGATCGTGGGCGTGGCCGCGGTTTCGTTCCTCATCTACTCCAACACGCTGGACAACACGCTCCAGACCCCTTCCCTGTCGCTGCCGGCTGTCTCCTCGGCGCTGCTGGCCGGAATGTGCATCGGGTTCCTGCCGCACAACTTCCACCCGGCCCGGATCTTCATGGGCGATATCGGTGCCATGCTGCTCGGGCTGCTGCTCGCCTACGGGCCGATATCGAGCACCAACTCCTTCGACCCGGCGCTGCTGATCAACTACAACAAGACCGCGGGCCACCCGCCCGACCGGTTCTCGACGCTGCTGCCGCTGCTGGTGCCTGCCGCGATCTTCCTCATCCCGTACACGGACCTGATGATGGCGGTGATCCGCCGCACCCGGCGTGGCATGTCGCCGATGGCCGCCGACCGGGAGCACCTGCACCACCGGCTGCTCGGGATCGGCCACTCGTACCGGCAGAGCGTACTGATCATGTGGCTGTGGGCGGCGCTGTTCTCCGGCACCCTGGTGTCGCTGTCACTGGCGCGTACCCACTCGGGAGTGCTGGTGATCGCGACCGTCATCGCCGCGCTGACGCTGCTGCCGGTCACCATGCCGGGACTGCGTCCGTGGCGGTGGAGGGCCAAGCCTTCAGCAATGGGTGCGGGGTCGACTCCGGTCAGTGCTCCGGCTGGTGGTGGTTCGGTTGGAGTGGGTCCGGCTGGTGCTGGTCCGGCCGGGGTCGCGGGGTCGGGTGCGGATGCTGGGCGGGCCCGTCATCGGGCGGCGCCGACTGCCGCGTTTGGGCCTCCTTCTGCCGCGTTTGCACCGGTTACCGGGATTACTGGGAACGGGCTACCGACTGCTGGGGGCGGTGCGCCGACTGCTGGAAGCGGTGCGCCGACTACGGGAAACGGGGCGCCGACTACGGGAAACGGGGCGCCGCTGGCGGAGAGCGGGGCGGGACGCGGCAGGGGCAACGGTGGGCCGCCGCCGGGGTTCGAACCGATCCCCGCGCCGACCGGTAATGCGAGCCTTTCCGGACTTGCATCTAGGCGTGGTTCAGGTCCGTTCACGGCTCCCGGACGGGGGCCGGGTGCGGATTCGGTGGAACACGGGTCGCGGCCATTCCCTGGGGATACCGGTCCTGCCGCCTGGCCGGCCCCGGATCAGCACAACGTTCCGAACTCGTTCGCTGCTGATTCGGCTGGTGGCGCCGGGCCGTTCGGTGCCCCTGGCCCGTTTGGCGGTCCGGGCCAGCTTGGTGGCGCCGGCCCGTTCAATGGCCCCGGCCAGTTTGGTGACGCGGCTCCGTTTGATGACGCGGGTCCGTTTGGTGACGCCCCGTTTGGCGCTCCGGGGCACCCCTCGCTGCCGAATTCCGGGCCGCTTCCTGATGATGACCGCTTCGCGGACACCGACCCGTTCCCCGCGTCCCCGCACCCTGGTCCGCCGGAGCACTAATTAGCGGCCGCAGCACTAATTAGCGGCGGTGCCGCCTCGCGAGTAGGTCCGTCGGCCCCGATAGCTGTCCAACTATCGACCGGTACATCCCTTATGTGGCCTAAGTTTTGACGGAAGATCCAAGCTCGGCGGAAGAAAAAGAGTCGGAATTGACTCCTTTTCTTCCGTCGAGCTTCGAATTTCCGCTCAAATCATGGGGTGGGACCGCTGGGGGCCGTGCGGGCCTGCCGGGGGCCGCCCGAGTTCCGGCCGAGCGTGGGGTGGGGCCGCCGCAGCTCCGCCGGGGGGCGCCGGGGCTCCGCTGTGGGCACTCGGTGATCGGCCGCTCGGTGCTGGCCGCTCGGCGTCGGCCAATGCGCCATTCGATGTTTACCTGTGGGCGATATGGGACATATGCGCATGGTCTCGAGTCCAGCGGGGATGCCGCGGGGACACGAGGCGGCGGAAGCAGGGCACCGCGGCAGCGGCGCGGCCCCGGGGAAGCGGGCAGTAGGCCCCGGGGAAGCGGGCAGCGACCTCCGGGAATCGGGCAGCGACCTTCGGGCGCCAGGTGGCGACGGATACTACGTACCGCCTCCGAGCGAGTACGCACAGCTCCCGCGACTGAAAAGTTGGTCATAACTTGTGCGCGCTAAGGTAAAGACAAGGTAATGAACATTGTGATATGTTTCACGAGCAGGCCCGGTTCGGGTGGGAAGAGGCGCGTGATAACGTTCTGAAACCTGCCCGGATGTCCGTACCGCCCAGGTGGTATGGGTGCCGGTTCCTGTGTAGCCCGCACGGCAGTGCCAGCCGGTACCGCCAAGCGGCAGCAGAGTCGCTGTCCACTTTCAGGAGCCCCTTAGTCATGCTGGCGAGTTATGCCGCGATAGCGCGGCGCGCAGCCGTCTACGCATCCGTCGCGGCCGTGATCCTGGTCGCGATCTGCACAGCGCTCGTCGGCGTCAAGGGCTTGTACGGGGCACTGGCCGGGGTGGGGATTGTTACGGTCTTCTTCGGCATCAGCATCGTAGTGGTCGGACGGGCCGCGAAGATCAGCCCGCAGGCGATGATGGGCGCCGCGCTCGGCACCTTCCTGGTCAAGATCATCGCGCTCGCCCTGGTAGTGAAGTCGATGGACGGCATGACGGTACTCAGCACCCGCGCGTGTGGCTTTACCGCTATCGGGTGCATCCTGGCGTGGAGCGCGGCGCAGGTCGTTGCGGCCATCCAGACGAAGACGCTTTATGTAGAGCCAGGCAGGAAGTAGCGACGGTCATGAGCAAGTACGGCAACGTTGCCGGGACGCCGCCCAGGCACACCACGTATCGCGCGCAGGTGGCAGCGCGGTCGCGAGAGGAAGCTGCCGAGGACCGGGCCCAGGGCCTGGAGACCGGCTGGACGATGGCCAGCTACATGATCTCCGGCCTGATCGGGTACGGCCTGATCGGCTGGCTGCTCGCCAAATTCACGCACGTGCAGTTCCTGTTTCCGGCTGGCTTGCTGCTCGGCGTCGTGGTCTCGGTCGGCTTCGTGATCTACCGTTACGGCCGGTCGGAACAGCGCCAGGACGAGCAGCCTATTCAGGGGCCGACAGCCGAGCAGGCACAGAACCGCCGAGCAGGCACAGAGAGGAATGACCGGTGATCGGTGACGTACGGGTGGTTGCGGACGCTGCCGGCGGTTGCCATCTGTTCAGCGGGTGCGGTTTCCCCGCGCCTGGACTGCAAAACTTCGAGTTCGAGACGCTTTTCAGGATCGGCTCGTTCCACTTCACCAAGCCGATGCTGGTCGCGGTAGTGTGCGTGGTCGCTGTTATCGCGTTCTTCGGGGTGGCCTTCTCCAGGCCGAAGCTGGTTCCGCGCGGCGTGCAGAACATGGGCGAGATGGCCATCCTTGCTGTGCGCGACCAGATAGTACGGCCTAACCTCGGCAAGCGGGGGGACATCTACCTGCCGTTCCTGGTGTCGCTGTTCTTCTACATCTTCCTGATGAACCTGATGGAGCTGATCCCGGTCTTCCAGTTCCCGGCGATGTCGCGGATCGGGTTCGTCTGGCCGATGGTGTTCATTATCTACTTTCTGTATCTCTACCTTGGCTTCAAGCACCAGGGGGCGTGGGGCTACTTCAAGAACATGATCCCCTCAGGTGTGCCGATCGCGGTCCTGTTCCTCCTGGTCCCGGTCGAGCTGGCCAAGTTCTTCATCGTCCAGCCGTTCACGCTTGGCGTCCGGCTGTTCGCGAACATGTTCGCGGGCCACCTGCTGCTGACCATCTTCATGGTCGCCACGTGGTACCTGATGGGCTTCAGCGTCGGTCTGCTCTACGCCGCTGGCTCCGCATTCATGGTCTTCTTTGTCTTCCTGCTCGAGCTGCTGGTGGACCTGCTCCAGGCGTTCATCTTCACCACGCTGACCGCCACCTACATCGCCAGCTCGCTGGAAGGCTCACATTGATCCCGCCGCCAGATGAAACGACGACTTACGAGATCCACACCGGTGGGCTGATCCGCCGGTCCGAACCGAAAAGGAACTAAGCACATGTCTCTACTCGCCACCACGCTTGCCGCCGGGACGACCAACACTCTCGACATCAAGAGGCTCGGCGCGATTGGTTACGGTCTGGCGGCCATCGGCCCCGGCATCGGCATCGGCCTGGTCTTCGGCCACGCCATCGAGGCCATGGCCCGCCAGCCGGAAGCAACCGGCCGCATCACCCAGTACATGTGGATTGGCTTCGCGCTGACCGAGGCACTCGCCCTCATCGGCCTCGTGGCCCCGTTCATCTTCAGCTCCTGATCGCCGTTTCCAGGTAGGTGGCCATACCATGCATTTCCTAGCGGACGCCGCAGCACAGGACCCGCTGCTGCCAACGTGGACTGAGCTCATCTTCGGCACGATCTGCTTCCTCGTGGTCTTTGGCGTGCTGGGCTGGAAGCTCATGCCCACCATCCAGAAGACGCTGGCGCAGCGGACCGACCTGATCGAGGGCGGGCTGGCCAGGGCCGAGAATGAGCAGAAGGAAGCCCAGGCGATCCTGGAGCAGTACAAGCAGCAGCTGGCCGAGGCGCGGCACGATGCATCCCGGCTAAGGGAAGAAGCCCGCGAGCAGGGCGCGCAGATCATCGCCGAGATGCGCACTCAGGCCGAGGCGGATGCCCGCCGCATTACGGAGGCCGCCCAAGGGCAGATCCAGGCCGAGCGCCAGCAGGCGCTGACCTCACTGCGATCAGAGGTGGGCGCGCTCGCCACCGAGCTGGCCAGCAAGATCGTCGGCGAATCGCTGACCGACCAGGTGCGCCAGAGCAACATGGTCGACCGCTTCCTCGCCGACCTCGAGCAAACAAGCACTGAGCAAACAAGCACTGAGCAGACCGAGGGTGCCCGCAGGTGAAGCAGGTAACCAGCACGGGAACCACGTGTCGTTCTGAGATAAGGGGTTTCTAGCCATGCGCGGTGCGAGCCGGGCGTCGTATGCCTCCGTGCGGGAGCAGCTGGCCAGCGGCACGAGCGGTGACGAGCTGTTCGCCGTCACTGGGCTGCTGGATGCCGAGCACGGGCTGCGGCGTGCGCTGTCCGACCCAGGGAAGCCCGCCGCCGAGAAGGCGGCCGTCACTCACCAGCTCCTGCGTGGCAAGGTTTCCTCGGCCACGGAAAACCTGACAGCAGCAGCAACCGAGCAGCGGTGGGGCAGCCCGTCCGACCTGTCGGACGCGGTCGAGGAGCTCGCCATCGAGGCGACGGTGGCCGGCGCCGGCGGTAAGCAGCAGCTCGACGACCTGGAGGACGACCTGTTCCGGTTCAGCCGCCTGGTGGCCGCCGAGCCTGACCTGCGGCAGGCGCTGACCGGAGACGTGCCGGCCGCCGGCAAGCAGAGCCTGGTGGCCGACCTGCTCAGGAGCAAGGTAAGCCCGGTTGCGCTCACCCTGATCAGCCAGCTGGTGGCGCACCCCCGCGGGCGCTCGCTGACCGCGAGCCTGGATCTCGCTGCGGGCATCATCGCGAAGCGACGCGAGCAGCTCATTGCGGTGGTCCGCAGCGCCGGACCGCTGAGCGACGCGCAGCAGCAACGGCTGGCGCGGGCGCTAGAGGCAGCGTACGGACACGAAATTCACCTGAACGTGGTGATTGACCCCGCGGTCATGGGTGGTATCTCCATCCAGATCGGGGATGAGCTTATTGACGGGACGGCGGCCAGCCAGCTCGCCGCGGTCCGACGCAAGCTGGCGTCATAGCAGTGCTGATCCATAACCAAGGGCCGATACACAAGCAAGGAAAGACATATGGCTGAGCTGACGATCCGGCCGGACGAGATCAGGGATGCGCTGACGCGCTTCGTCCGGGAATACGAGCCGGCGAGCGCCGCGCGCGAAGAGGTGGGCACCGTCATCGAGTGCGGCGACGGCATCGCTCGGGTCGAGGGCCTGCCGAGCGCCATGGCGAACGAGCTGCTCGAGTTCGAGAACGGCGTCCGCGGCCTGGCGCTGAACCTGGACGTGCGCGAGATCGGCGTCGTCATCCTCGGTGAGTTCAACGAGATCGAGGAAGGCCAGCAGGTCCGCCGCACTGGCGAGATCTTGTCGGTGCCGGTCGGCGACGCGTTCCTCGGCCGCATGGTCGGCCCGCTCGGCGAGCCGCTGGACGGCAAAGGGCCGATCGAGTCCACCGAGCTGCGCCCGCTGGAGACCCAGGCGCCGTCAGTGGTCGAGCGGCAGCCGGTAAAGGAGCCGATGCAGACCGGCATCAAGGCCGTCGACGCGCTGACCCCGATCGGCCGGGGCCAGCGTCAGCTGATCATCGGCGACCGGCAGACCGGCAAGACCGCGATCGCAATCGACACGATCATCAACCAGAAGGCAAACTGGGACTCCGGCGACCCGTCGAGGCAGGTCCGCTGCATCTACGTCGCGGTGGGCCAGAAGGGCTCAACGATCGCGAGCGTGCGGCAGTCTCTTGAAGAGGCCGGCGCGCTGGAGTACACCACGATCGTCGCCGCCCCGGCGTCTGACCCGGCCGGCTACAAGTACATCTCGCCCTACACGGGCAGCGCCATCGGCCAGCACTGGATGTACCAGGGCAAGCACGTGCTGATCGTCTTCGACGACCTGTCCAAGCAGGCCGAGGCGTACCGCGCCGTGTCGCTGCTGCTGCGCCGCCCGCCGGGCCGCGAGGCCTACCCCGGCGACGTGTTCTACCTGCACTCGCGGCTGCTAGAGCGCTGCGCGAAGCTGTCCGACGAGCTCGGCGCCGGCTCGATGACCGGCCTGCCGATCGTCGAGACCAAGGCGAACGACGTTTCCGCCTACATCCCGACCAACGTCATCTCCATTACGGACGGCCAGATCTACCTGCAGAGCGACCTGTTCAACTCGGGTGTCCGGCCGGCCATCAACGTCGGCATCTCGGTCTCCAGGGTCGGCGGTAACGCGCAGATCAAGGCCATGAAGACGGTGGCGGGAAGCCTGCGGCTGAGCCTGTCTCAGTACCGTGACCTTGAGGCGTTCGCCTCGTTCGCGTCCGACCTGGACGCCGCGTCCCGTGCTCAGCTGGACCGCGGTGCCCGGACGGTTGAACTGCTCAAGCAGCCGCAGTACGCGCCGTTCCCCGTCGAGGAGCAGGTCGTATCCCTCTGGGCGGCCGGCAATGGCTACCTGGACGACGTGCCGGTTGAGGACATCCGGCGGTTCGAGAGCGAGTTCCTGGACAACCTGCGCCGGAACCACGCCGGGATACTCACCACGATCCGCGAGACACAGGCGCTGAAGGACGACACGATCAGCGCGCTCAAGGACGCGATCGGCACGTTCCGTGCCGGGTTCGAGACCCACACCGGGGAACTGCTCGTCAAGGACGACGAGGTCGAGGCGCTGGAGAACCAGGACCAGGAGAAGATCGCCCGCCGGGTGAGTACCCCTAAGGCAGAGAGCTAAAGGCATGGGAGCACAGCTTCGCGCGGTCAGGCAGCGGATCGGCTCTGTCCGGTCCATCGCCAAGATCACCCGTGCGCAGGAGCTGATCGCGTCGTCGCGGATCGTGAAGGCGCAGCAGCGGATGCGCGCCGCCGAGCCGTACGCGCGGGAGCTCACCCGCGCGGTGGAGGCGGTGGTAAGCCGGTCAGCATCGGTCACCCACCCGTTCACCACCGAGCGGCAGCACGTCAGGAAGGCCGCCATCCTGATCCTGACCAGCGACAGCGGCTTCTGCGGCGCGTACAACGCGAACGTGCTGCGGGATGCCACCAGGCTGCGCGCCGCGCTGGCCGAGCGCAATGTCGAGCCGGTGATGTACGTGGCCGGCCGAAAGGGCATCGGCTGGCACCGGTTCCGTGAGCTGGCGCTCGCCAGTGAGTGGAGCGGCTTCTCCTCGACACCGCAGTACCAGAACGCGGCTGACATCGCGGCCCCGCTGCTCGAGGCGTTCTCCGACGAGAGCGGAGACGGTGTCGACGAGCTCTACCTGGTCGGCACCGAGTTCGTCTCCATGCTCACGCAGCGCCCGTCGGTGCGGCGCCTGCTGCCGCTGGAGATCGAGGAAACCACGGAGGAAGCCCCGCACGGGCCGCTGCCGCAGTACGAGTTCGAGCCAGGACCGGACGAGGTACTGGACGCGCTGCTGCCTCAGTACGTGACCAGCAGGATCTTCTTCGCGCTGCTCGAGGCGGCCGCCTCGGAGCTGGCGAGCCGGCGACGGGCCATGAAGGCGGCGACCGACAACGCGGGGGACCTGCTGGAGACCCTGACCCGTGAGGCGAACAACGCACGGCAGGCCGAGATTACCCAGGAAATCAGCGAGATCGTGGGCGGCGCCAACGCGCTAGCCGACGCTAGCGCAGGGAGTGAGAGCTAACATGACCGCGACCGTAGAAAGTGTTGACCAGGGCGCCGGCCGTGTCGCGCGGGTCATCGGCCCCGTCGTTGACGTGGAATTCCCGGCTGGCGCGATGCCGGAGATCTACTTCGCGCTGAACACCGATGTGACCATAGGTGACACCACGCGCAAGCTCACCCTCGAGGTCGAGCAGCACATCGGCGACAACGTGGTGCGCGCCATCTCCATGCAGCCGACCGACGGCATGGTCCGCGGCGCCGTCGTGACCAACACGGGCGCCCCGATCGAAGTGCCGGTTGGCGACGTCACCAAGGGCCATGTTTTTAACGCCCTCGGCGAGCCGCTCGACGTGCCGGAATCCAGCCTGCAGGTGACCGAGCGCTGGCCGATCCACCGCCAGCCCCCGCCACTGGACCAGCTGGAGCCGAAGACCGAGATGTTCGCGACCGGGATCAAGGTCATCGACCTGCTGACCCCGTACGTACGCGGCGGCAAGATCGGCCTGTTCGGCGGTGCCGGCGTGGGCAAGACGGTGCTCATCCAGGAGATGATCCGCCGGGTCGCGAAGAACTTCGGCGGGGTGTCCTGCTTCGCCGGCGTGGGGGAGCGGACCCGTGAGGGCAACGACCTGTTCCTTGAGATGACCGAGTCCGGCGTCATCGCCGACACGGCGCTGGTGTTCGGCCAGATGGACGAGCCGCCGGGTACCCGGCTCCGCGTCGCGCTGTCCGCCCTGACTATGGCGGAGTACTTCCGCGACGTGCAGAACCAGGACGTGCTGCTGTTCATCGACAACATCTTCCGGTTCACCCAGGCAGGTTCCGAGGTGTCCACGCTGCTCGGCCGGATGCCGTCGGCCGTGGGTTACCAGCCGACCCTGGCGGACGAGATGGGCCAGCTGCAGGAGCGGATCACCTCCACCCGCGGGCACTCCATCACGTCGATGCAGGCGATCTACGTCCCAGCGGACGACATCACCGACCCGGCGCCGCACACGGTGTTCGCCCACCTGGACGCCACCACCACGCTGTCCCGTGCCATCACTGAGAAGGGCATCTACCCGGCGGTTGACCCGCTGGACTCCACTTCCCGCATCATGGACCCGCGCTACATCGGTCAGGAGCACTACGATGTAGCCAGGACCGTGACGCAGATCCTGCAGCGCTACAAGGAGCTGCAGGACATCATCGCGATCCTCGGTATCGACGAGCTCGGTGAAGACGACAAGATCACCGTGCAGCGGGCGCGCCGCATCGAGCGGTTCCTTTCGCACCCGATGTACGTGGCCGAGCAGTTCACCGGCCAGAAGGGCGTCTTCGTCCCGCTCGATGAGACGATTGCCTCGTTCAAGGCAATCGCCGAAGGCAAGTACGACAACCTGCCTGAGCAGGCGTTCTATATGGTCGGCGGTATCGAGGACGTGGAGAAGAAGGCCAAGGAGCTCGAGCGGTGACGCTAAAGGTTGCGTTTGTGGTACCCGACCGCCAGCTGTGGTCAGGCGAGGCCAGGATGGTCATCGCCAAGACCACGGAGGGCGACCTCGGCGTGCTGACCGGCCACGCACCGGTATTCGGTGCGCTGGCTGATGGCAGCACGGTCGAGATCCTGGACCCGGACGGCGAAGGAAACGCGCCGATCTGGGCGGCGGTCAACGGCGGATTCCTCTCGGTCGACGGCAGCCAGGTGTCTATCCTGGCGGCCGAGGCGGTGTTCGCCAGCGAGGTAGACACCACCTGGGCCCAGGAAGCCGCGGGCAGCCACGACGACGCCGCTTCGGCCAAGTACGCACAAGCGCAGCTGCGCGCGCGCGACCAGGCCTGAGCCGGGTTAAGCCGGGGGCGGGGGCGGCGGGCGTCGGTGGGGAGCGGAGCACTGGCGTTCGATGCGGCCTGGCTGTTTGCCGGCCTGCTGGCGATCATCCTGCTCGCCGCCGCGTTCCTGGCCAGCCGCAGGTACCTGCTGGAGCGTGGTGGCGGCACGGTCGAATGCGGCCTGCGCAGGCCGGGCGCCGCTGCCCCGTGGCGCCTCGGCGTCGCCTCCTACCAGCTGGAGGAGCTCCGCTGGTTCAGCGCATTCGGCATCTCGTCCCGGGTAGACGAGGTCTTCGGCCGCCGCGCCATGGCAGTGGTGGCCCGCCGCAGCCCCGAGGAAGCCGAAATGGAGATCCTCGGCCCCGGCCGGATCATCGTGGAATGCTCAGTGACCGGCCAGGACTCCGTGGAGCTTGCCCTGTCCGACTCGGCCCTCACCGGCCTCCTCGCCTGGCTGGAGGCCGCCCCGCCCAGATACATGGAGGCCTTAGCTTTTACCGGTCTTTTACCGGTCTTTACCGGTCTCCGCCGGGCTTCCAGAGCACGTCACCGAGCCCGTCATTGGCGACCCGCCCCAGGATGAACAGCAGGTCAGAGAGCCGGTTGAGGTACTTCGCCGGCATCACGCTGACTGTCTCGTGATGCTCGGCCACGGCCGCCCACGCGCTCCGCTCCGCCCGCCGGGTCACCGTCCGCGCCACGTGCAGCAGCGTCGCCCCCGGCGTCCCGCCCGGCAGGATGAAGCTGCGTAGCACCGGCAGGTCCTCGTTGAACTCGTCGCACTCCGCCTCGAGCCTGGTGATGTAGGCCTCGTCGATCCGCAGCGGCGGATACGCAGGCGGCTCGTCGCTGATGGGGTTGGCCAGGTCGGCCCCCACATCGAACAGCTCGTTCTGCACTCGCTGCAGGACCGCGGTGATCCGCTCGTTCAGTGCCCCGAACGTGATCGCCGCCCCGATCGCCGCGTTCGCCTCGTCCGTGTCCGCGTACGCCGCCAGCCGCGAGTCCGACTTAGCCGTCCGCGTCCCGTCCGCGAGCGCCGTGCTCCCGTCATCCCCCGTCCGCGTATAAATACGCGACAAGACCACCGGATTAGCCTTAACGTCCCTAGCCATACTCCCACCCTAATGCCGGCCACGTCCCCGCACCCCCCGCGCCAGGCTCCGCGCCCCCGCACCCCCGCGCCAGGCTCCGCGCCCCCGCACCCCCGCGCCAGGCTCCGCGCCGCTACAGCCCCAGTCCCCGCCCCGCGCGAGCCCCGGCGCCCGCCCCGCGCGCCCGGCACTGAAGTCGCTCGCCCACCTGACCCTCCTGGCACCCACAAGCAACAGAAGCCCCATCCACCACGCCACAAGACGGAACTTTGTAACTAACGCGGTCGTTTACCCTGCGGATCCGTGGGGTGGACTACCACATAGTTACGAAGTTCCGCGTTAATCGCGTCCGCCCTGCTCCCGGTCACGGACGGCCGCAACACGAGCCACTCAAGTAACAAAAGCCAGCGATAGCGCGGAATCCCCGGGCTTAGCGGCACTTCAGGGTACGAAAACGTAGCCCAAAGTACCGTGAAGCCCAGGAATTCCGCGCTATTCACGGCCCAGCCTCGCCACATACCCAAAATCCCAATATCAGAACGACTTGTTGAGCCGTCACCAGACCGCGCTGCGTCCGCAAGCCCCGGCGCCCCAGCCCGAACTGCCCCAGCCCGAACTGCCCCAGCCCTGAGCCGCCCGGCCCCCAACCGGGCCGCCACGCCGGCAGCCCACTGCCCAGCCCACCGCACCACACCCAAACCCCCGTACGGGCACCTCAATACACACCCGCTCCCAGTCGGGATGAAAAAGTGATCAACCCGTTGACCTGGGGTGTTCACATTCGCCACACGATGTGGCATCGTATGACTACGATGCGTGATCGCCCAGGTGATCACCAGTGGTCCAGGACAACAGTGCTAGCCCGGCTGATAAGGGTCCTGGGTCACAGGCCCCTGGCGCGCGTCCAGCCGCAGACGGTGCGGCCGGACATGCGCATCGTTTCTTGTCTGGGGTCCGGCGGTTCTCGGGGGCCCGCCGGACCCCGGACAACCCAGCACCAGGACCCCTGACAACCCAGCACCGCGCGGCACATCCACCAGTAAGGTGAGCACTGGAGGTGGCCGCGTGTACGACTACATCATCGTGGGAGGCGGCAGTGCCGGCTGTGTGATGGCGGCACGGCTGAGCGCCGATCCGGACGTCAGCGTGCTGCTGCTGGAAGCCGGCCCGGAGGACGACAGCGCCGAGATCCACGCTCCGGCGGCGGTGAACCGGCTGTTCCAGACGACCTATGACTGGAACTTCCGCACGGTCCCTCAGCATCGCGCGAACGGCCGGTCGATCTACTGGCCGCGCGGCCGGGTGCTCGGCGGCTCCTCGTCGATCAACACGATGATCTACATCCGCGGCAGCCGTCACGACTATCAGGGGTGGCGCGACGATCACGGCGCGACTGGCTGGACCTACCCCGACCTGATGCCGTACTTCCTGCGCGCCGAGGACAACGCCCGGACTGCGAGCAAGAGCAAGAACAGCAAGGCCGCGCGGGACCTGTACCACTCAACGGGCGGCCCGCTAGCCGTCATGGACACCCCGCATCATTCCAAGCAAGCACAGGCGTTCATCGACGCCGCCGCCGAGCAGGGCATGCCGCGCAACGCGGACTTCAACGGCCCGGACCAGGACGGTGTCGGCTGGTACCAGGTCACTCAGCGCAAGGGACGCCGCTGGTCGGCCGCCGATGCCTACCTGCACCCGGCCACCAGCAGGCCCAATCTGACCGTAAAAACGAACGCCCTGGCCACCAAGGTCCTCATCGACAACAGCACCGCGATCGGCGTCCAGTTCCTGCACGACGGCCAGCTCACGTCCGAGCACGCGAACGCCGAGGTGATCCTGTCCGGCGGCGCGATCAACAGCCCGCAGCTGCTGATGCTATCCGGGGTCGGCCCGGCGGATCACCTGACCAGCATGGGCATTGACACGGTGGTAGACAGCCCGGGTGTCGGCGCGAACCTGAGCGATCATCCGGTGGTCCCCGTCCTGTGGTCCACCCCGCGGCTGAAGACCCTCTGGGATCAGGCCGGGCCTGGTGGTGCGATCCGCTGGCAGCTCACTCACCGGGGCCCGCTGACCAGCAACATCGCCGAGGCGGGTGGCTTTACCCGGTCAAGCTCGGCCGAGCCGGCTCCCGACCTGCAGTGGCACGTGCTTCCGGCCGAGTACCGGGACGAGGGCCTGGCCGACGCGTCGCGCCGTGCGATGACCCTCATGGTCGCGCTGGTCGACGTCGCCAGCCGGGGCCGGATCAAGCTGCGCAGTAACGACCCGCGGCACCGTCCCGCGATCGACCCCGGTTACCTCTCCGACGCCGAAGGCAAGGATGCGGCGACCCTGCTGCATGGTGTCAAGATAGCCAGGGAACTAGCCACGGCGAAGTCCATGAGCAGCATCTGCAAGGGGGAGATCGCCCCGGGCCCGCACGCCAGGTCCGACGCGGACCTCGCGCAGTACATCCAGAACGCGGTAGCGACCCTCTACCACCCGGTCGGCACCTGCGCGATGGGCGGCAGCGCCCGCTGGTCCAGCGTCGTCGATCCCGAGCTGAGGGTCCGCGGGGTGCAGAACCTGCGGGTCGTCGACGCCTCGGTGATGCCTACCGTTCCCAGGGGCAACACCAACGCGCCCACCATCGCGGTCGCGGAGCGCGCCGCTGACCTGATCGCCGGCCGGGCCCCGCTCGCGCCGTTCGACCCGGTGGAGGTAGCTGCCCGCGAGCGCGCCCGCCAGCTGGCCGCGGCCGAAGCCGCGGCGGCTACCGCCGCCGCCCTCGCCGAGGCAGAAGCCGAGCAGCACCTGACCGACCTGGGCGGTATAGCCTTCCGTGAACCAGACTCACGAGAGTGAGGAGCCGGTTCATGTCACGCGGCGTGCGCCCGAAGGTCGCCAGAGCTAGCCTCGGCCGGAATCGCTGCCGCGTGATCGCCTTGGCCCTGGTGAATTCGCGCAGCCCGTCCGCCCCGTGAATCCGTCCGAACCCTGACTCGCCGGCTCCGCCGAACGGCAGTGCCGGAACGGTCGCGAACCCCACCACAGAGTTCACGGAAGTCATCCCGCTGCGCAAGGCCCGCGCCGCCGCCATGCCATTGGCACGTGAGCCGGTGAAAACGGCCGACCCGAGCCCGTAGGCCGAGCCGTTGGCCAGCGCCACCCCGGTAGCCAGATCCGGCACGGCGGTAACTATAACGACCGGGCCGAACGTCTCTTCGGTAACGGCGATCGAATCCGGGGGCACATCGGTCAGCACGACTGGCCGCACCCACACCCCCGAGACGCTGTCCAGGCCCCCGACCACCGCGTTCCCGCCCGAGCCCAGCGCGTCCAGTACGTGCTTGGCCACGACCGCCCCCTGGGACGGCAACGTCATCGGCCCGTAGGACGCCCCGGGAAACGACCCAGGCCGCAGGGTGGACACCTTGACGGAGAGTCGCTCAAGGAACGAGTGGTACACCGTGTCCACCACGTACGCCCGCTCGATCCCGGTGCAGGTCTGGCCCGCGTTCGACATGGCGCCCCACGCGCATGCGTCCGCCGCCGCGTCCAGGTCCGCGTCCGCCGCGACCAGCAGCGCGTCCTTGCCGCCGCACTCGGCGATCACTGGCGTCAGGCTCTCCGCTGCCGCCGCCATGACCTTGCGCGCCGTCGCCGCCGAGCCGGTGAACGCGATCTTCGCGACCCCGCTGTGCGCGAGCGCGTCCCCGGTCGAACCCGGCCCCGTCACCAGCGAAAGCACAGACGGGGCATCGTCCCCGAACACTCGCAGCGCCTCAGCGAACGAGGAAACCAGCCAGGACCCCACCGCCGGCGTCAGCTCAGAAGGCTTGAATACAACCGCGTTCCCGGCAGCCAGCGCGTAGGCGATGGACCCGACCGGCGTGAATACCGGATAGTTCCATGGCCCGATGACGCCCACCACGCCAAGCGGCTGGTATTCCACCGAAGACGCCAGGTTCATCGCCAGCATCCCGCTGCGGACCCGCCGCGACTTCAGCACCGAACGCGCGTGCTTCGCCGCCCAGTCAATGTGCGTGGCCGCGAGGATGATCTCCAGCCGGGCATCGTCGAGTGGCTTGCCTGTCTCCTCGTACATGAGCTGGGCGAGCCGCTCCATGTACCGGATCAGGTGGGACTTCCATGCGAGCAGCCGGATCCGCCGCTCGGACCAGCCAAGCGCCGCCCACCATTGCGCCGCAGCCGAAGCCGTCAGGACCGCCGCGTCTACCTCGCGGCGTCCGTGGACGGGGAAGGTGGCGAGAACTTCCCCGGTCGCCGGGTTCATTGTCTCGAGCATCGCCTGTCATTAGATCACCGCCAGCCTGGCCGAGGCTACTGTTGGTTCGTGATTGAGACCCGACCGTATGTCCTGCTGAGCTGTGCCGCCTCGGCGGACGGCTACCTGGACGACGCGAGCCCGGATCGCCTGATCCTGTCCGGCCCGGCTGACCTGGACCGGGTCGATGAGCTGCGTGCCAGCAGCGACGCGATCATGGTCGGCGCCGGCACGGTCCGCAAGGATCACCCCAGGCTGCTCATCCGCGACCCGCGCCGCGTCGCCCGCCGCGCGGCCCGCGGCCGACCCGAGCACCCGCTCCGGGTCACCCTCACCGCCTCCGGCGACCTGGAGCTCCCCAGACCGTACGTCGTCTACCAGGGCGCGGACCTCTCCCTCCCCGGCATCCTGGAAAATCTCAGAGCAGAACGGTCTGTGGCTCGACTCCTACTGGAAGGCGGCGCCCAGCTCATTGGCCAGTTCCTGGCCCAGGACCTTGTCAACGAGCTCCACCTTGCGGTTGCCCCGTTCTTCGTCGCCGACCCCCGCGCCCCGAGGCTGAACCTCCCCGCCGTCCCGGCCTCCGGCCGCATGACCCTGATAGAAACCCGCCGCCTGGAGGACATCGTCCTGCTCAGGTACCTGCTAGGTCCCGGCGGCCAGGACCACCGATTCCTGCGCTGGGCCATTGAGCTGTCCAGGGAGTGCCCGCCGTCCAGCTCGGCCTTCTCGGTAGGCGCCGTCATAGTCGCCGCGGACGGCGAAGTCCTGGCTACCGGTTCCTCCCGCGAGCAGGAGGACAAGGACCATGCCGAAGAGGTAGCCATCCGCAAGGCAGGACCCGATCCTCGCCTGGCTCAGGCCACGATCTACAGCTCCCTGGTCCCCTGCGGTGCCCGCGCCTCCAGGCCGGTCACCTGTGTCCAGCACATCCGCAACGCGGGCATTCCCAGGGTCGTCTACGCGTGGAACGAGCCGCCGCTGTTCACCGCCGGCGACGGCGCGATACAGTTGCGCGCCGCCGGTGTCGACGTCACCGAGATTTCCGGGCTGGCCGCGACCGCCAGGGCGGTCAACGCCCATCTAGTTGCATGAGACGGTGAAGTCGTCGCTGACTGCCGACACGATGATGTGCGGATTGCTGCCGGTCACCTTGACCGGGCTCAGGTTGCCCAGCGCCTCCCCGTCCACGGTATCGCCGGTGAATGCCGCGAGCGTCACCGTAGGCGAGCAGCTGAGCCCTCCGTGACCAGCGCATCCGCCGGCCTCGCCACCGATATCACAGAACATGATGTCTGCCTAGCTCACAGTAATTGTGTTCAAGTCACCATAACGTGTGTTAGAAATGACGCGTGGACGTTGGGGAGCGGCGCGCGGAGGTCATCCGCCTGCTGGTGGAACGCGGGCAGGTGGCGGTCGCGGACCTGAGTGAGCGACTGTCCGTATCGGAGATGACCGCGCGGCGCGATCTGGAGTTCCTCGAGCACGAAGGGCTGGCCCGGCGCGTTCACGGCGGAGCGGTCATCACCGTGTCACGCAGCTTCGAGACTCCGTACGCGGCCCGCGCCTACGACAACCAGGCGGCCAAGCGCGCGATCGGGCAGCGGGTCGCTGACCTGATCATGCCGGGGGAGACGGTGATCGTTGACGCCGGCACGACCGCGGTTGAGGTCGCCCGCGCGCTGCGCGACCGGGCGAACCTGCTGGTCTGCCCGCTGAGCCTGCAGGCGGCCGCGGAGCTGGCGGACCGCCCGGGTATCCGGGTGCTCGTGCCCGGCGGGGAACTACGGCAAGGGGAGCAGATGTTCGTCGGGGAGGTGACCCGCGGCACCCTGGCGAGCCTGCGGTTCGACACCTACGTGATGGCGGTGGGCGGGGTGTCAAGCGAGGATGGCTTCACCGATTTCAGCCTTGACGATGTGGCGGTGAAAAAGGCCGCGCTGCGCAGCTCGCGGCGCTGCGTGGTCGCCTGCGACTCATCCAAGCTCGGCCGGGTGGGCTTCGCCAGGATCGGGCCGCTCAATGTCGCTGCGACCATCGTGACCGACAGCCCCGCGGCTGCCGATCTGGCCTGGCTCGCCGACGCGGGCCTGGACGTGGTAATCGCGTGACGGCGCCGTCTCGAGCCGATGGCCAGCTGCGGCGCGCCAGGGTCGCGGTTCTCGCGCACTTCTTCGTGCTCGGCGCCGCGACGGCGACCTGGGCCGCCCGGCTGCCGGCCATCAAGTCGGAGCTGCACCTCACCGACGGCAGCCTCGGCCTGGCACTGTTCGCGGCACCGGCCGGCGGCGTGGTGACGCTGGCGCTGAGCGGGCGGATCACCGACCGGTTCGGTGCGGTGCGGGTACTGCGGGTCGCCGGGCTGCTGGTACCGGCCGCGCTTGTCTGTCTAGGGCTGGCCAGGAACCTGCCGGTGCTGATGGTGGCGCTGGTGTGCTTCGGCGCGCTCAGTGGCCTGCTCGACGTGGCGATGAATACCTGCGGTGCCCGCCTCGAGGCCGGCTACGGCCGCCCGATCCTGACCTCGCTGCACGCGGGGTACAGCATCGCCGGGCTGGCCGGGGCCGGGATCGGCGGCGCCTTCGCGGCGCTGGGTATCTCACCGCTGCCGACGTTCGCGACCGCGGCCGGCCTGCTTGCCGTGCTCGCCGTGGTATCCGGCCGCTTCGTAGTACTGCCGGACTTCGCGCCCCACGTCGGCCAGCCAGGTGATTCGCCGCGCCGGACCGCTCGCAACATCTCCCTGGTCATCGCGGTGCTGGGCCTGCTGGCGCTGTGCGGCCAGCTCGGCGAGGGCGCGGCGGGCGACTGGAGCGCGGTCTACCTGCACGTGAACCTCGGCACCTCGCAAGGGCTGGCCGCAGTCGGCCTCGCCGCGTTCTCGATCACGATGGCGGCGGGCCGGATGGTCGGCGACCGGCTGGCCGTCAGGTTCGGCCCGGTGCTGCTGGTCCGGTGCAGCGGCCTAGTGGCGGGCCTGGGCCTGGCCGGCGGCCTGCTGATTGACAGCCCAGCCGCCGTCATCGCCGGCTTCGCGCTGCTCGGCGCGGGCCTGGCCGCGATCTTCCCGCAGGCCGTCTCGGTGGCGGCCAGGCTCGATCCCGAACGCGCGGGCCGCAACATCGGCCGGATCGCTTCGGTGTCCTACCTGGGCCTGCTCGGCGGCCCGGTGCTGATCGGCGGCATCGCCTCCGGCGTAGGCCTGCGCAACGCTCTGCTGGTGCCGGCCGGCCTGGCGCTGCTCGTCGCGGTCCTGGCCGGCATAATGAGTCAGGAGAAACGGGAGGTTCCGGATGAAGGTGTGCGTGACGGGGGCGAGCGGCCGGGCGGGACGGGCCGTCGTGGCCGGCCTGCGGGAGCACGGCCATGAGATAGTCCCGGTTGACCTGCTGCCGTCGGCTCAGGCGCCGGCCCTGCGGGCGGACCTGACCGACTACGGGCAGGCGGCGGAGGTGCTGGCAGGCGTGGACGCCGTCGTCCACCTGGCCAACATCCCGGCGCCAGGGCTGAGTACCCCAGCGGTGACGTTCAACCAGAACGTGACGATGAACTTCAACGTCTTCCAGGCAGCGGCGCAGGCTGGGCTGCGGCGGGTGGTATGGGCGTCCAGCGAGACCACGCTCGGCCTGCCGTTCGACGTACCGCCGCGGTACCTGCCCATCGACGAGGACCACTATCCGGTACCCACCACGACGTACGCCCTGTCCAAGGTGGCCAGCGAGACGGTCGCCGCGCACATCGCCGAGTGGTCAGGCATACCGTTCGTCGCGCTGCGTTTCTCCAATATCCTCGGCCCCGCTGAGTATGCCGGGTTCCCCGCCGTCTGGGCGGACCCGTCATTGCGGAAGTGGAACCTGTGGGGTTACATCGACGAACGCGACGTCGCGCTGTCGTGCCGGCTCGCCCTGGAAGCGGACCTCACCGGCAGCCAGAGCTTCATCATCGCCGCCGCTGACACGGCGATGAACCGCCCGTCGGCGGACCTGGTCGCCGAGTTCTTCCCCGGCGTCCCGGTCACCGGCGACATCCCAGGTAACGCCACCCTGCTCTCCATCGCCCGTGCGAGGAACATCCTGGGTTTCACCCCCGAGCACTCCTGGCGCGACCACGTATAACTAACCGTCCGCGCGGCATCCTGTTACTCACCGGCCCAGGCGCGATCCCGCTACTCGCCCGCCCAGGCGTCGTCCTGCGGCCGGTAGCCGAGCGTGCCGGTGGTGTCGGTCAGGTCGGCGACCGAGTACCGGTTCGCTGAGACGCCGTTGGCGACGGTGAAGCCGATCCCCTCTGCCTCCACCGAGGCACGGATCAGCTCTGCGCAGTCTCGCGGGCTCAGCCAGGCGGAACGCTCCAGGGGCGTCACGTTGCCCTCCTGCGGCCGGACCGCTGCGAAGTAGCCGATCCGCAGGGCGACGACCGAGGTTGCCGAGCTGGCCGCCACCCAGGCGCCGAGCGCCTCGGCCCAGGCCTTGGTCGCGCCGTACAAGTTCGCGGGCCGCGGCGCATCACCGGCGCGCCGCTGGACTCCGTCCGGATACCCGGAAACCGCCTGCAAGCTGCTGGCCAGCACGAGACGGCGCACTCCGCACCGCATAGCGGCATCGGCCACGTGATACGTGCCCACCACGTTCGCGGGGTGCAGCGTCTCCCACGAGGCCCGAGGGTTCGGATCCGCCGCGAGATGGATGACGGCGTCCGCCCCGGCGAATGCCTCCCGGCACGCCAGCAAGTCGCCGACGTCCAGCACCGTCCCCGCGCCCGGACGCAGATCGGTAAGCCGCAGATCCCACCGATCTGCCAGCACCGGCGCAATCGCCCTGCCGATCTTGCCACCCGCACCGGTCATCACAACCCGCCGAAGAGCCCAAGTCACACCCCATACATAACACAACCAGTCACGACACGCCGCCCGCTCCGGCGCCAGCGGCGGGTGGTTACTCCGTTAGCCAAGAGGGCGGGCGCTTAGCGAGGAAGGCGCTCATGCCCTCGGCTGCCTCGGCCGAGCCGAACAGGCGCGCGGATAGTGACGCCAGCTCGGAAGCCCGGGCGTCGAAGCCGTCCAGCACCGTCGCCGTCAGCAGCGGCTTGGTTTCGCGCAGGCCCTGCGGCGAGCAGGAGCGCAAGGCGTCGAGCACGGCCAACGTCCCCGCATCGATGTCGTCGACCGCCTCGGTGATCAGTCCGATCCGGGCCGCGGTCGCGGCGTCGAACGTCTCGCCGGTCAGGAAGTAGCGGCTCGCCGCCCGCGGGTCCAGCCGGGGGAGTGTCGTCAGTGAGATCATGGCGGGAGCGAGCCCGAGCCTGACCTCGGTGAACGCGAACGTGGATGCCGGTCCGGCCAGCACGATGTCGCAGGCGCCGACCAGCCCGAGGCCGCCGGCCCGCACGTGGCCGTCGATGCTGCCGACCACTGGCTTGCCGAGCGCGACGATCCGTCGCAGCAGGGCGGTCAGCCTGGCGGTCCCCTCCTGCATGCCGCCGGCCCTGGCCTCGGTCAGGTCCGCGCCGGCGCAGAACGTCGAGCCGGTGTGGGTGAGCTCCACCGCGCGCACCGTCTCGTCGGCCTCGGCATCGCCGAGCGCGCCGTTCAGCTGGTCCACCAGAGCGGCCGACAGCGCGTTCCGGTTGCGCGGCGAGTCGAGCGCGATCCTGGCGATCCCCCGGTCAACGGAATACTGCACGAGAACGTCAGTCATCAGGTAAGCCTCTCCTGCGAGTTCGGCCTTGCGGGCTGACGAGACCATCACGTCGGCGGGGCACTCCCGCGCCAGCCGCACAGCCGCCCGCCCGTCGGCGGCCTCGCCCGCGACCTCGATGTCTGGCTGGCTGCCCAGCACCATCGCTGTCGGCGCGGGGCGGGAACCATGGGCCGTTATTGTCAGCCGACCCACAGCACCCTAAGGACGACAACACGTCGCTGATCGTCGAGAATCAGGTAATTCGCCAAGCCCTCGCCGTGCTTACCGAAAACATGATTGCGCATGTTAGCATCCGGCCTCTGCCGGTTGTAGGCCTCGCCGCTCCACGGCGTGATCTCAAGGACGGTCATCAGCTCGGCGTAGAAAGGCAGCGCCTCTGCCGGGAGGGCCGCCACCTGCTGGACCGCGACCTCCTCCGTCTCGACGGAGTACATTTACAGGCCCAGCCTGGCCTTTGTCTCCTGCCAGGACTCCGTCGCAACAGCGCCGCCGGCGTTCAGCCTGGCCGCGGCGGCCAGCATGTGCCGGTGCGCATCCGGATCGTCCCGTGTGGAGAGCGCCACTCGCTGCCAGCGCATGAGCATCGACAGTACCGGAGAAAGATCTAGCGTCTCGGCAGCCTCGGCCATCGTGCGCCGGTACTCACTGTCGAAATCGGCGACTTCGCTTCCGATCAGCGCCGCCCGGATGTTCCTAGGCGCGATCGCCGGCATCGGGCCAGCGCCGTCAGGAGAGGCAGGCACAGGCATCATCTCTTCACAATAGCTGACGGACTGACATCCGTTACGAGGCCAGTGATCAAGACCCGGAGCTCGATACGGCGAACCTATCGGCAGACGTGACCGGGTAGGAGTCGGTGAACACGACGGGGCGCAGGGCGGGGAACCACGGGCCGGTCGGTGTATAAGCTAGGCGACCCAGTAGGCAACGCTACGCTCGGGCGATGCCTCGCACCTGGAGTGCCGGATGCGGGTGCAAGTCAGTGTGGCTGACATGTTCGCGACTATGAGCCAGGTTGCGCGGTGAGTCGAGCGCGATCCTGGCGATGCCCGGTCCACGGAGTACTGCAGGAGAACATCAGTCATGAGCTAAGCCTCCGTCTTCGTCTTCGGCAAGTCAGGCGATGTTTCAGTATCGCCGCACGGGCACCCGCGACGCCGCGCTGGGTTGCGGGAGCCGCAGATCAGCCAGCATGCTGAATGCCGGGTCCTGAGCGTTGGCGAAAGGGAACGGTTAGATGCGCGCTATGGTGATGGATCGCGTGGGGGGCCCACTCGAGGTGCGGGAGGTGCCTGACCCGGTACCGCCCGCGGGTGGCGTTGTGGTCCGGGTGCACGCAACCGGGCTGTGCCGAAGTGACTGGCATGCCTGGGCTGGTCATGAGGACGTCGTGCTGCCGCATGTACCCGGGCATGAGCTGGCCGGGGTGGTCTCGGCGGTCGGTACCGGGGTGGCGAGGTGGTCGGCGGGTGACCGGGTCACGGTGCCGTTCACGTGCGGCTGCGGCCGGTGTGGCTGGTGCCTGTCCGGTAACGCGCAGGTCTGCCCCGACCAGCAACAGCCCGGGTTTACCTACTGGGGCTCGTTCGCGCAGTACGTTGCCCTGCCTGCTGCCGACGTCAACCTGGTGAGGATCCCGGCCGAGGTGTCGTTCGAGGCCGCGGCCGCCCTCGGCTGCCGCTTCGCGACCGCCTACCGCGCGCTGGCGGGGCGCGCGCGGCTGGCGTCAGGGGAGTGGCTGACCGTAATCGGCGCGGGCGGTGTGGGCCTGAGCGTGGTGATGATCGCCAGGGCACTCGGTGCCAGCGTGATCGCCGTGGACCGCAACCCCGAGGCGCTGGAGGCGGCGAGTGCGCTGGGCGCCAGTCACACCCTGGCCAGCGACGGAACGGACAGTTCCGATGTCGCGTCCCGCGTCCACGAGATCACCGACGGCGGCAGCCACGTCGCCGTTGACGCGCTCGGCAGCGAAGGGGCCTGCACGGACTCGATTATGAGCCTGCGGCGCCACGGCCGGCACGTACAGATAGGACTGCAGCCCCCGGCGCTCGGCAATCCCAGGCTGCCCATGGCCCGTGTCATCGCCTGGGAACTGGATCTGCTCGGCACCCACGGCATGGCCGCGGTGGATTACCCCCCGATGCTGGCACTCATCCAGGGCGGCATCCTGCGACCGCAGCAGCTGATCGGACGGGTCATCAGCCTGGATGAGGCAGCCTCCCTGCTGCCCAGGTTCGACCGCGCCCGGCTGGCCGGGATGACGATGATCGACCCGCGACGCCCCTGACACGGCGGAATTGCTGTGTAATGGACTCTGTGCGCGAAAGGGGCGTGAGGGTGTTAAAGGAGCCGACCGAGGAGCAGGTGGCAGCCTGTGACGTGTTTGCCAGCGGGGAAGAGCTCGCGCTGATCGCCGGGGCGGGAACCGGCAAGACGACCACCCTGGAGTTGATGGGGCAGGCGGCCAGGACAGGCATGCCCGGGATGTACATGACGTTCAACCGGGCAGCCGCAGATGACGCGCGGGCGCGGTTCCCCCGTGACGTGAAATGCTCCACCGCACACTCCCTCGCATTTCGTGCAACAGGCCAAGAGTTCAAGGACCGGCTGAAAGCGCCGCGTATCCCGTCGAAGAAGATCGCGTCTCTGCTCGGGATCACCAGGGTCCTGTCCGCCGGGCCGGACAAGATCTCATGTGCGCACCAGGCGCGCCTGGTCATGGAGATGATCAGCGCGTTCTGCTACAGCGACGCCGCTGAGGTGACGGCTCGCCACATGGTGACGGTCAATGGCCTCAGCCCGCAGGAACAGGACGAGGTGGCCTCGTTGCTGCTGCCGTTCGCCAGGAAGGCGTGGGAGGACATCTGCTTCCCATCTGGAAAGCTCCCGTTCAAGCACGACCATTACCTGAAGATGTGGGCGCTGACGCGGCCCAGGCTGCCCTATGACTTCATCCTCTTGGACGAGGCGCAGGACACCAACCCGGTGGTGGAAAAGGTCTTCCTCGCCCAGGACGCGCAGCGGGTGTGCGTGGGTGATCCCGCCCAGCAGATCTACGCGTGGCGGTCCGCACGGGACGTGATGGCCGGCTTCCCGGCGCGGCATCTGTACCTGACCCGGTCGTTCCGGTTCGGGCCCCGGATCGCTGAGACGGCGAACCGGTGGCTTGAGCACGCCGAGTCTGACCTGCGGCTGACCGGGGCCGGTTCCGGCGCCTCGCGTATCGGGGAGGTGACCTACGCCGACGCGGTTCTGTGCCGGACCAACTCAGACGTCATGACCGAGGTGTTCCGGTTCCTGGAAGCCGGCGTCCCGGTCGCGATGGCCGGCGGTGGCGAGGCACTGCACAAGATCGCCTGGGCGGCACAGGACCTGAAGGCGGGCCGGCGCACTAATCATCCGGAACTGTTTCTGTTCACGGACTGGGGCGAGGTGCAGGACTACGTCGAGAACGACACGGAGGGGAAGGAGCTTCGCTCGCTCGTCCAGCTCGTCGACGCCCATGGGCCGGAGGCGATCATCCACGCGGTCGAGCGGCTGTCGGATGAACGCCGTGCCCAGGTGATCGTGTCGACCGCGCACAAGGCTAAAGGCAGGGAATGGCCCCGGGTACGCATCGGGCCGGGGTTCAGGCGGCCACCCGCCGACGACGACGGACGGCAGCGCCGGCTGAACCCGGCTGAGGCCCGGCTGATCTACGTCTCCGTTACCCGCGCCCGCGACCTGCTCGACCTTGAGGGCGTCGACTGGGTAGATGAGTACGAGGAAGCAGTCGGGGTACCGGCCTCGCTCATCAACCTGAGTCTCACCAGCCAGCTGAAGTTCGGGCAATCGCCCGTGTCGTCGTTCATGGGCGAGCATCTGCCGCAACCGCACCGCGTGGTCCGTGACTTCCAGCGGCGGATACTCCAGTTCCCCCAGCCGCTCCAGCCGGGGAACGTGAAGTATCCCGCGTGGTCTGCTCTGGGGCACGCCATCGACTACCGGCTGCGGTTGTGCCTGGGCTGGCCGCCTGGTGATCCTGTCCGCGCCGGCGTGGAGGCCGTCGGCGGCAGGGAGCCGCTGCGCGGGGCGCCCGCTCCAGCGGTGCGGACGGCGCTCGGCGCCGTCGGCGAGAAGCTGCTCAGCGTGCTGGATGACCACCTTGCCGGACGGGTGCGCCTGACCCAGGACCAGGTTAGCCAGCTGTGCTTCGTGGCGGCGAGCTTCGAAGACGTGTACCGGTCCGGGGAGGTCAGACGGCCGAGCATGCTGGCGGATGCGACGCCGTCCACGACGCTGCGGGAGATGGCGGCCGCGGTCCCCGAGTACGTGCTGGGCGACCTGAACAGGCAGTTCGAGCTCGCACGGCCGGTTTTCTGGCAGCTTCGCGCACTGCCGCCGGAGCAGGTCAGCTGCGGGCCGGTGTTCACAGGGAGCCTGGACATCGGCGGGGCGGACGCTGACTTCATCGTCGGCGGGCTGCTGCTGGACTGCAAGGCGACCGTGACCCCGTACAAGCTGGGGACCGCGGAGATCTACCAGCTCGCGGGATACCTCCTGCTGGACTACGACGACCAGTACGGCATCGGCCGGGTTGGGCTGTACCTGTCACGCCAGGGCGAGGAGATCACCTGGGACGTGCGGGATTTCCTCGGCAAACTCGGTGCGAGGGAACCGCTGCCCGCGCTCCGTCAGCGATTCCGTGATCACCTCCGTGACCCTCAGACGAGGGGCAAATGGAACTGCTGATGAGCGTGATCCGCACGTGCGGCAGTGCCGATTTCAGTATCTGGGCTTCGGTCTAGCCGGGAAGAGCCATTGGATTCGAGACCGAGTTCGGCGCGGAGCCAGGCGGTGTCGATCGGCCGTCCGCCAAGCTCGGCAGGCAGGGCGGACTGGTACTCAAGCTGGCGCAGCAGCCCCTCCAGCCGGAGCCGGTCAGTCTGGCCGCCTTCGGCCGCGTGTCGCGGGGTGTGGAATTGCAGCACGGCCACCGCCTGGCCCAGCCAGTTTTCCGCCCACTGCCGAGCCGTCAGGCCGTGACCCGGCACCGGACCCCACGAGAAGTTCAGCGACGGCTCAGAACGCGACTCTTCGGCCACTCTTGGCGCGGCGCCGATCTCCTTGAGTATCCGCAGCAGCCGCTTGAGCCTGCGCTGCGAGTTCACCTGAACCCTGACCCGGCCCGGCTCCGGCGTCAGGCGGCCGAGCACGATCCGTTCTTCTTCGGCATCGCCCGGGTCGCTCACGTGCGCGGATCCGTCCTCATGGAAGTGCAGCACAACAGGCTCGTCGCAACGGCCATCGACTTGCCCGCCCCACCAGACGAGCCGGCCGTCCTCGTCGTCCTCTTCCTCCCCGAAGTCCGAACGGGCGAACAGGCGCTCCGTGACATCCCCGTCAACGGTAACCACCGCGTCGATGAGCACCATGGGCTCGTCGTCGGTATTCTGCAGCAGTACGGGCTCGGCCCGCTTCAGCCAGACCCAGGCCGCCAGCCGGCGCGTGAGCCGCGCGATCACCGGGCTGGCGAAATCCCCGAACTCCGGCTCCGGTTCCTCGCCCGTCTCCCAGCGCACGCAGTAGGGATCGGCCCGGCCAAACCGGACCTGCTCCGGCGCCGGCGGGTAGTCGCCACGCTCGCCCGTGATCGTGTGCAGCATGTGCCAGACCGCGTCTTCCGCGTACTCCGCGACCGCGTCGCCCTCCATCGGGCTGAGCCAGATCCCGTGACGGGTCGTGCGCCAGATGCCCTCCGTCGGCGCCAGTGCCCCCAGCCACACCGACCACGGCGGCGCGCCAATGATCACCTCCGCCGGGAACTGGGCGTACCGGCGCATTCCAGACACCAGGTCGGTACACCACGCACCAGGGGACGGCGAGGGATCCGCCACCTGCCAGACCCCGTACCGCACATGCTTGTCCAGCTCGGTCGCCCGGGCGGCAAGCTCGGCCGGTGTGTCCGGGTCCGCGGCGAAGGCCAGGAGCGGGGTATCGGGCGCTCCGTCGTCATCTTCTGCGTCGCCTGTCTCGGCGGTGAAGGGAAAAAGGACCCCGATCTCGGCAAGCAGAGCGTCGGTCGTGTCCCGCTCGAAGGTTCCCCAGCGTTCGGACTTCTGCCCTTCTCGCTCTTTGTCCATCCATTTGCGGATGGTCGCGCCCCAAGGTGTTCGCTCGGTGAACTCGTCGATCGCGTGGTTCAGGGCATCGACCACCGAACGGTCGCGGTACCTGCCCAGGGCGGTCGCGCGTGTAGCCGCGCTCGGCGTCCTCGTCCCCGGCCAGATGCGCCGCCAGCGCGGCGACCGCCAGCGCACCGATGCCGGGCGGTTCCTGTCCGGCGCGTTCGAGCAGAAGCCGCGCGGTCTGCGTGATCTCTTCGTCGGGTACCCCCAGAGACATCCGCAGGCGCATCATGTCGGCGGCGAGGACCCGGTCCTGGAACTCCACGGCAAGAATCCCGGCGATGTCCGCAGGGCTTGCCGACGGGTCGCTGAGCCGGTCGTAACGTTCGGCGGACTCTCGCATGCGAGCCGCCTTGGCATGCCGCCGCTCCTGCTCAGCACGCCTGCCGACGGCCTTGGCACGATCCCGCTTCTTGCGGCTGTTGCTCTTGCCCACGTCCGCTCTCCCGTTTTCAACCGGACCAGGCTACTCGCGCAGACGCGTACGCGTTGGCGCAGGACGGGAACCACAGGCCGTTCTGATTAAAAGAGCCTGAGGGAGTCGTCTTCCGTGCCGCGCATGCGGTTGTAGTCCAGGGTGACGCAGCGGATGCCGCGGTCGGTGGCCAGGGTGCGGGCCTGCGGCTTGATCTCCTGGGCGGCGAAGACGCCGTGCACGGGGGCGAGCAGCGGGTCGCGGTTCAGCAGATCCAGGTAGCGAGTGAGCTGCTCGACGCCGTCGATCTCGCCGCGGCGCTTGATCTCGACCGCGACGCTCTCGCCGGTCTCGTTGCGGCACATCAGGTCGACCGGGCCGATCGGGGTGGGAAACTCGCGGCGGACCAGGCGCCAGCCCTCGCCGAGCGTCTCGACCTGGGCGGCGAGCAGTTCCTGCAGGTGGGCCTCCACGCCGTCCTTGGTGAGGCCGGGGTCGATGCCTAGCTCGACGCTGGTGTCGGAGACGATCTCCTCCAGCGTGATGAGGAGGGTCTCGCCTGCCTTGTTCACCACTGTCCACTTGCCTTCCTTCTCGGACAGCTTGCAGGGCGGGGACATCCAGTTCAGCGGCTTGTAAGAGCCGCCGTCGGAGTGCACGAGCACGGAGCCGTCGGCCTTGACGATGAGCAGGCGGAGGGCAGAGGGAAGGTGAGCGGTGAGCCGGCCGACGTAGTCGACGCTGCACCGCGCGATGACAAGCCGCACGGGGAGTAACACTACAGGTTTCACTGACCGTACTTGGCGATGCCGCCGGCTGCGGTTGCCCGGTATGTACTGCCTGGCCCCGATACCGCCCCGGCAGGAAGAATCGCAGGGCAAGTGCCGGGCCGGGGGTGACGGTGCGGGGTGGATAGGGTTGGCATACGTGAGCCCGCGCCGGAACCGCCGCCCCGCTCCGGCCCCCGGGCCGGCGCCGCGGCCGGAGCGCACCGAGAGCGGGCCGGACGGCGAATGGACAGTCCGGCAGGTATCCGGGGTGGCGACCGTCAAGTCGTACCGGTGCCCGGGCTGTGACCAGGAAATCGTGCCAGGGACGCCGCATGTTGTCGCCTGGAACGCCGATCAGCTCATCGGCGTGGAGGGGCGCAGGCACTGGCACACCGTGTGCTGGGACAATCGACTGCGCAGGCGGAGGAGATAGGTAATGAGTGAGATCAGGGCGGCGACGGTGCTCCCGGCTAAGCGTGAGCCGTTCACGTTGCACACCTCCGACGGGCTGAGCCTGGTGGGCGAACTCGCCCTGCCACCGGTCGGGAACCCGGTGGGCACGCTGATCTGCCTGCACCCGCTGCCCACGCATGGCGGCATGATGGACAGCCACGTGCTGCGCAAGGCCTCGTTCCGGCTGCCAGCACTGGCGGACATCGCGGTACTGCGGTTCAATACCCGCGGCACGAAGTCGGAGCAGGGGACGAGTGAAGGCGGCTTCGGGGAGGGGGAGGAGGAGCGCTGGGACGTATCGGCCGCGATCTCGTACGCGGTCGACGCCGGCCTGCCGGGACGCTGGCTGCTCGGCTGGTCCTTCGGGACTGAGCTTGCGCTGAAGTGGGGGCTCGAGGACCCGGACGCGATCGACGGGGCGATCTTGCTGTCGCCACCGCTGAAGCGGGCGGGGGACGAGGACCTGGACCGGTGGGCCTCGTCAGGCAAGCCACTGGTGGCGCTGGTGCCGGAACTCGATGACTACCTGCGGCCGGAGGAAGCGTCGCGGCGGTTCGGGCGCGTGCCGTCAGCCGAGGTAATCGGGGTGGAAGGTGCCCGGCATCTCTGGGTTGGCGAGCCGTATGTGCGTATCGTGCTGAACGAGATCGTGCGGCGGGTCAATCCGGCCGCTGCCGTGCCGCTGCCGACTGAGTGGGAGTCTGCCGAATGAGCATCTTCGACCTGACCGGACGGAGAGCCTTTGTCACCGGTGCATCGCGGGGGATAGGGCGGGTGATCGCCGTTGCCCTCGCCTCGGCCGGAGCCGATGTCGCCCTGGCGGCACGGAGCGAGGACGCGCTCGCTGAGACGGCAGCGGAGATCGGTGCGCTCGGGCGGAAGGCGTTCGTGCTGCCGCTGGACGTGACGAGGCAGGCTGACGTGACCGCGGCGGTGGATGAGGCGATCAAGCTGCTCGGGCACGTCGACGTCGTGGTCAACAACGCTGGCGGATCCAACTTCATAGCGTCGCTCGCTGATACGCGGATCTCCGGCTGGGAGAAGGTGCTGCGGCTCAACCTGGACTCGGCTCTCTACGTGTGCCAGGCCGTCGGGCCGCATATGGTCGCGCGCGGGTCGGGATCGGTTATCAACGTGGCGTCGGTGGCCGGGCTGGCCGGGGCGCCAGGGATGGGCTCGTATGGTGCGGCCAAGGCCGGGCTCATCTCGGTGACCAAGACGCTCGCGGTGGAGTGGGGGCCTGCCGGGGTGCGGGTCAACGCACTGTGCCCCGGGTGGACGGCAACTGACCTGAACCGGCTGCTGTGGGACACGCCCGACGGCGGCAAAGCGGTAGTAGCCACAGTGCCGATGGGCCGGTGGGCACAGGCAGCCGAGATGGCGGGGCCGGCCGTGTTCCTCGCAAGCGACGCCTCGTCCTACATGACAGGACAAGTGCTCGTAGTAGACGGCGGTCAGCTAGCCAGCGCCTAAACATCAGTGCCACACCGGACGGTACCGGTGTGGCACTCACGTCGTTCATACTGCCGGTCAGGCTGCGGCGAACGTCCAGACCGGAAGGGCCGGGAACTCGCGCGGGCTGACGCCGCCGACCACCAGCGCGTCGTGGGCGCCAAGGTAACGCCAGTTGTCGTGGTCGTCGGCGTCGCGGACGTAGAGCCGGTGGGATGCGCTCAGGTACCAGTGACTGGTCCAGGGCGTGACGCCGGTGCACGAGCCTACGGTGACCGCCTCGAATTCCTTCGTCGAGGCGACGAGGCAGGTCGCGCTGTCGTCCACCGGGTGCAGCTCACCCGAGCTGAACTGGAAGGTCCAGGCCGCCGCCGCGTCACACGAGCCATAACCGGCGGAAGAACCAGTGGCCTTGACCAGGCACTCCTGCTTGCCGCCGCTGTCCCGGCGGAGCTGGAACTGGCGATCGGGGAAGGCGACGGTCCCGCTGGCGTGCTTGCCGGACGACGCCCCGCCGTGATCCGTCGCCGACGTGTGGTCCGCGCCAGAGGTGTGGTCCGCGCCAGACGTGTGGTCCGCGCCAGAGGTGTGGTCTGTGTCAGACGTGTGGTTCGCGTCGGAGGTGCGGTGGGTGTCGGACGTGTGGTCCGCGTCGCTCGCAGTGCTGCCGGATGTCGACTTGCCTGCCGACGACGAGGAGCCCGCTGACGAGGAGCCGCCCGGAGCGAACGGGCTCCCGGACGATTCGCAGCCGTTGCCCTGCTTCTGGTCCTTGTCGAACTTGCTCACCGACGCCTTCGTCACGTCGCCGATCACCGGTATGAACCCGGCGGCGCAGAACGCGCCTGCCGCTATGTCGGTGGAGAGCGGCCCCAGGATCGGGACGGCGTGCATCAGGTCGCCGATCACGGCGAATCCCGCTCCGGCGAGCGAGACCAGCGGATTGGTCGACGCCGCCGGCGGCGGTGTCTGCGCGGCACCGGCCTTGCTGGCGACAACACTCGTCGCGGGCAGCGCAAGCGCGCTCGCCATCGCGACCGCAATCATCGGTCCCAATATCATGTGCAACCCCCAGGCACTTTGGTAATCACGAATCTCCCTAGACACAGAGCATCACGCTTTGGTGACGCTCCGTCAAGCACATCGGGGGCCCGTACCATGGGCGATCATGGGACTGTCGAGCATCTGCGTGTACTGCGGCTCCGCCATGGGGACCGATCCGGACTTCGCGGTCGTGGCACGGGAGACCGGCGAGCTGCTCGGCACGAACGGGATCAGGCTGGTGTACGGCGGCGCGGCCCTGGGCCTGATGGGTGTAGTCGCCGACGCCGCGCTCGCGGCCGGCGGTGAGGTAATCGGCGTCACGCCGCGCGGCTTGTGGGGCGATGAGGTCGACCATCCGGGGCTGACCGAGCTGATTCAGGTCGGCACGATGCACGAGCGAAAGCAGCGGATGTTCGAGCTTGCCGACGCGTTCGTCGCGCTGCCCGGCGGCCTTGGCACGCTCGACGAGCTGGCGGAAGTGGCAACCTGGTCCCAGCTCGGTGTGCACCGCAAGCCCATCGCGACGCTCGACGTGAACGGGTACTGGTCCGGGCTGCACGCATTCCTGCGCGCGTCGGCCGCCGCGGGCCTGCTGAAGCAGCAGTACCTGGACCTGATCGTCAACGTCACCGATGGCCCGGCCGGCTTGCTCCCGGCGCTCCGCTCCTACGTGGCCCCGCCCGCCGGCAAGTGGATTAGCGGCAAGCCGTTACGGCAGCGGCTGGGTGAGCCACACCACCGGCTGGTAAGTGGACATAGCCTTACTCGTGCACCACTGGTAACGCCGACGTCTCGAAACTAGACGGAAGATTCGTGCTCGGCGGAAGAAAACGAGTCAAAAACGACCCTTTATCCTCCGCGGAACACGGATCTTCCGGCAAAACCCTAGCCGGCTACGGGGCATAAGCGGCAAATCGGGACAAAACGAACACATCCGCCCGCACGCGGCGCAGCAGGCCCATCCGCGGCAGGCTCGCACCGAAACGAATCCGCCGCTCGCGGTGCAGCAGGGCCTCGAGTAGCAGCACCTCAACCGGTTCAGGTGTCGGGGGTTAGCCAGAGGACACCAAGCGGCGGCAGGGTGATGCGGGCGGAGGCGGGGCGGCCGTGCCAGGGCTCATCCACCGCTGAGATGAGCCCGTGGTTCCCGACGCCGCTGCCGCCGTAGGCCAGGGCGTCGGTGTTGAGCACCTCGCGCCACGTTCCGGCGGAAGGCAGCCCGACCTGGTAGTCCGCGCGCGGGATCGCGGAGAAGTTCGCGATGCAGGCAATAGGGGTACCGGAAGCAGAGAACCGCAGGAACGACAGCACGTTCCCCAGCGCGTCTCCCGCGTCGATCCAGCCGAACCCTTCGGGAACGGTGTCCAGTTCCCACAGCGCAGGTGACGAACGGTACAGGTGATTGAGGTCCCGCGACAGCCGCTGCACGCCCTGGTGCACGTCGAAGTCGAGCACCCACCAGTCCAGGCCGTTATCGGCTGACCACTCCGAACCCTGGCCGAACTCCGAGCCCATGAACAGCAGTTGCTTGCCTGGGTGCGCCCACATGTAGGCGAGCAGCGAGCGCAGGCCGGCGAACCGGCGCCACTCATCGCCCGGCATCTTGCCGAGCAGCGAGCCTTTCTCGTGCACTACCTCGTCGTGGGACAGCGGCAGGATGAAGTTCTCCGAGAACGCGTAGATCAGCGAGAACGTCATCTCGTTGTGGTGGTACTGCCGGTGAATCGGGTCGTGCCGCAGGTAGGACAGGGTGTCGTGCATCCAGCCCATGTTCCACTTGAAGCCGAAGCCGAGCCCGCCCAGGTGCACGGGACGCGTCACGCCTGGCCACGCGGTGGACTCCTCGGCGATCATGACAATGCCCGGCACCCGCTTGTAGCAGGTGGCGTTGACCTCCTGCAGGAAGGAGATCGCGTCCAGGTTCTCCCGGCCGCCGTACTCGTTCGGGCTCCATTCGCCTTCGGCCCGGGAGTAGTCGAGGTACAGCATCGAGGCGACCGCGTCCACCCGCAGGCCGTCGATGTGGAACTCCTCCAGCCAGTAGATCGCGTTGGCGACCAGGAAGTTCCTGACCTCGGTGCGCCCGTAGTCGAAGATCAGCGTGCCCCAGTCCGGGTGCGCACCGCGCCGCGGGTCCGCGTGCTCGTACAGCGGCGTGCCGTCGAAGGAAGCCAGCGCCCAGTCGTCGCGCGGAAAGTGCGCGGGCACCCAGTCCAGCAGCACGCCGATGCCCGCCTGGTGCAGCGCGTCCACCAGAAGCCGGAAATCATCGGGCGTACCGAAACGTGACGTGGGCGCGTAATACGACGTGACCTGGTACCCCCAGGACCCGCCGAACGGGTGCTCGGCGACCGGCAGGAGCTCCACGTGGGTGAAGCCCATGTCCACGACATACGCAACCAGCTGGGAAGCCAGTTCCCGGTAGGAGAGCCCGGGCCGCCACGACCCCAGATGCACCTCGTAGATGCTCATCGGCCGGCGCACCGGCTCGGCGGCGGCGCGCTCCGCGATCCAGTCCCCGTCCGCCCAGTCAAAACCGGACGTGAACACGACAGAAGCAGTGGCCGGCGGGACCTCGGTCGCGAACGCCATCGGATCGGCTTTGTTCCGCCACACGCCGTCCCGGCCGCAGATCGAGTACTTGTACCTGACGCCGTCGCCGGCGCCGGGGACGAACAGCTCCCACACCCCGGATCCGCCGAGCGAGCGCATCGGGTGTGCGCGGCCGTCCCAGAAGTTGAAGTCGCCGGCGACCCTTACCCCGCGGGCGTTGGGTGCCCAGACCGCGAACGACACCCCGCCGTCCCGCGCGTGCGCGCCGAGGACGCGCCAGAGCTCCTCGTGCCTGCCCTCGGAGATCAGGTGCAGGTCGAGCTCGCCGAGCGTCGGCAGGTAACGGTACGGGTCGTCCTGGAGCGTCTCAGGTGCGTCGGGATAGCTCACCGCAAGCTGATAGGCCGGCACCGTGGTGCCAGGCACGACAGCGGCGAAGACGCCCTCCTGCACGTGCTCCATCGGCAGCTTGCGGCCATCGTCCAGCACGAGCGTCACCGATGAGGCAAGCGGACGCAGTGCCCTGATGACCGTCTCCGCACCGGAAGGATGCGCGCCGAGTACGGAATGCGGGTCGTGGTGCTGCCCAGCGACAACTCGCTCAATCTCGCCCGAAGTGACCATGGTGGGTAACTTATCTCAGTCTAGAACTCGGCCAGCGACTCGAGGGGGATCGGCAGCCAGGATGGCCGGTGCCGCGCCTCGTACATGACCTCGTATACCGCTTTGTCCAGGGCCAGTGCCTTCAGCAGGACCGCGTTTTCCTGCGGGTCCTGCCCGCCTGCTGCCGCATAACCAGCGCAGAACGACTGTGTGTTACGTCGTACCCATTCGCTGGCGGCTACCGAGAGCCTGATCTGGTCCGGGTTGTTGAGCAGCTGGTGCCTGGCGGCGTAGTCGAAGGAGCGCAGCATGCCTGCCACGTCCCGCAGCGGCGAGGAACGCGCGCGGCGCTGCGCCAGCGGGCTGGCCGGCTCGCCCTCGAAGTCGAGCACCACCCAGCCGGTCTGGGTGCGCATGACCTGCCCCAGGTGGTAGTCCCCGTGCACTCGCTGGGCAGGCACCGCCTCGTTGAGCTTGGCCAGGTCGGAATAGCCGGAGCCGATCATGTCGCCGTACCTGGCCAGTTCCGGTACCGCCGCGATCGCCAGGTCCAGCCGCCGGTACATCTGCTCGGCCATGTCCCTGATGGCTTCCGGCGCCAGCTCGGAGGTGCCGAAGGCGTCCGCGAGGTCGGCGTGCACCTGGGCCGTGGCCACGCCGAGCCGTTCCGCCTCGCCGGCGAAGTCGCCGCCGGCGTCGGCGGCACTGGTCTGCCCGATGCTGGCGTACAGGTCCCGCACGCTGGTGGCGGCGAGGGACCAGCCGTCGGAGGCGGCGCGCAGGTACCGGGACAAGATGGCGAGTACGGTGGTCGCGCCCTCCATCCTGGTCTCGATCCAGCCGTACGGCTCCGCGATGTGCTCCGAGCCGAGCTTGGCCAGCGCCGCGGCCACCTCCAGGTCCGGGTTCGGCCCGGGGGCGAGCCGGCGGAATACCTTGAGGATCGCCGACTCGCCGAACACCAGGCTGGTATTGCTCTGCTCCGCGGTCAGCACCAGGCTGTCGGTCTCGGCCGGTATCTTCTGGCCGGGGATCGGGCAGAACCGGAGCGGGCCGTTCGCCTCGCCCGCCCTGATGGCGTCGAGCAGCGGTATGGTCAGCTCGCTGTCGTGCAGGCCGTCGTACACGTAGCGGCCGTCCAGGTGGCCCATCTCGACGTGCTTGAGCTCGTCAGGCAGCTCCGTGCGCAGCCCGAGGAACAACTGGTACGAATCCACGGTGGTGCCATGCGACACGCAGACAATCAGGTGCCGCATGCTGGGACCCTGCCCGCCATGAGTGGCGGAAACGATCTCGGTGTCCGCCACGATGGCAAGGTCGTGGACCGTCCGTCCCTTTCCGGCGAACCAGCGCTGCTTTGCCAGCCAGGTAGCCAGGATGCTCTCAAAAGTCATAAGGGTTACCCCATCCCCAGGGACGGGGCGCCCAAACCCGCGTCACCGGTGCTGGTCCTCGCCGGGGGATGACACCTGCTCGTCGCGTGCGGCGGGGAGCTGGAACCAGTAGAAACCGTGTCCGGGCAGCGTCAGCAGGTAGCTGAGCTCGCCGATCATCGGGAACGTGACACCGCCCATGCACTCCACCGGAGTGACGCCGATGAACCGGCGCAGGTCCAGTTCGACCGGCTGCGGGAAACGGGACAAATTGTTCACGCAGAGGATCCGGTCCGAGCCATCGGTGTCCTCGGTGTCGTCGGCCGGGAGCCGCACGAACGCGAGCACGCTCGGGTTGGACGAGGTCAGCTCCTCGTATGCGCCCAGCCCGAACACCGGGTGCCGCTTCCTGATCTCGATCATCCGCCTGGTCCAGTGCAGCAGCGACCCCGGGTTGCGCTGCTGGGACTCGACGTTGAGTGCCTGGTAGCCGTAGATCGGGTCCATGATCGGGGGGAGGTAGAGCCGCTGCGGGTCGGACTGGGAGAAGCCGCCGTTGCGGTCCGGTGTCCACTGCATCGGGGTACGCACGCCGTCCCGGTCACCGAGCCAGATGTTGTCGCCCATGCCGATCTCGTCGCCGTAGTACATGACGGGAGACCCGGGCAGGCTCAGCAGCAGGGCGGTGAACAGCTCTAGCTGATTCCGGTCGTTGTCAAGCAGGGGGGCGAGCCGGCGCCGGATGCCGATGTTCGCCTTCATCCGCGGGTCCTTGGCGTACTCCGAGTACATGTAGTCGCGCTCGTCGTCGGTGACCATTTCCAGGGTCAGCTCGTCGTGGTTGCGCAGGAAGATGCCCCACTGGCAGCCGCCAGGGATCGGCGGCGTCTGGGACATGATCTCGGAGATCGGGTAGCGCTGCTCGCGGCGGACG